>JAEEGL016772711.1_pt1 | contig 18720 bp, 21 predicted proteins | sample 9134231 | NCBI WGS metagenome assembly JAEEGL01 (sample SAMN16246548, study PRJNA631951) | gut metagenome | biome: gut microbiome; feature: rumen; material: fiber-attached | host: Bos | place: Iran: Karaj | collected 2018-10 | reverse complement strand
GCTTTGATAACGCCATAATGAACTTCAAGATCTTTTATTTCAAGCATAGACATATCAGTCATCTCCCAAATAAGCTTTGATTACTTCGGGATCGTTAAGAACATCGCTTGTTTTTCCCTGACATAGTACGGATCCGAAATTCAGTACAGTCAGTTCTTCACATATTCCCGATACCAGTTTCATATCATGTTCGATAAGAAGTATGGTCTTTTTGAAATCGTTTTTGAGGATCGTTATGGTATCCATAAGTTCCTGGGTTTCGTTTGGATTCATTCCGGCGGCTGGTTCATCAAGAAGCAGGAGCTTCGGATCCGTAGCCAGAGCTCTTGCGATCTCAAGCTTGCGCTGCTTGCCGTAAGGAAGATTTGATGCAAGATAAGAAGCTTCTTTATCAAGATCAAATACCTTAAGCAGCTCCATTGCTTTTTCAGTCATCTCCTTTTCAACAGTAAAATACTTAGGAAGTCTTAAAATACCTGTTGCAGTGCTGTAAGTAAAACTGTTGTGGAGACCGGCCTTGACGTTATCAAGTACGGAAAGGTTTTTAAAAAGCCTGATGTTCTGAAACGTTCTTGCGATTCCGGCTTTATTTATCTCTACAGTACTTTTTTCGGTAATATTCTCTCCCTCAAGAAAAATCTTGCCTTCATCGGGTTTATATACACCTGTAAGAAGGTTAAACACGGTTGTCTTGCCGGCTCCGTTCGGACCGATAAGGCCGTAAAGTTCACCTTCTTTTATCTTTACATTAAAATCATCAACGGCCCGAAGTCCGCCAAAGGAGATCGTCAGATTGTTAACTTCCAATACAGTTGACATTATTCCGCCTCCTTTACTTTGCTGTTTTTGATCATATTCTTGATCGAATATTTCTTACGAAGTTCAAGGATCTTTGGCGACCAGTTAAAGATCATAAGTACAATAAGCACAATCGCATATATCAGCATTCTGTAATCGGCAAGACCTCTTAACAGTTCAGGAAGCAGTGTCAGAACAACAGCTGATATCACTGAACCTCGGATATTTCCGATACCACCTAGAACTACGAACAGAAGTATTGTTATAGACATGTTATATCCGAAGTTCTTGGGCTGAGCCATCAGGCTGCTTAAATTATGTGCATACAGAACACCGGCAACTCCTGCAAGGCCGGCTGATATCGTAAATGCCATAAGTTTATACTTTGTGATGTTTATACCGATGGATTCGGCAGCGATCGTGTTATCTCTTATGGACATGATAGCTCTTCCGTCTCTTGAATGAATGAGATTAAGAACTATGATCAGGGTTATCATGATAAGTACAAAACCGATTTCAAATGATGAATTATTGGGAGTGCCGGTAATTCCCTGAGCTCCGTTTATTATTATCTTTCCTTCAGGCTGCATTTTAAGAGAAACGGCATCCTTCAGGGAAATATGAAATCCGTTCTCATCAAGTCCGACATAAAGTACATTGATGACGTTTTTAATGATCTCACCGAAGGCAAGGGTTACTATTGCAAGATAATCTCCCTTAAGCCTCAATACGGGAATACCTATAAGGAATCCGAATAATGAAGCAAAAAGAGCACCTATAACGATAGCCAGAGTAAAACGTATAGGTGTTACAGTGATTATATCCTGTGTGCATTTAGAGAAAAACGCACCGGAAAAAGCACCGATACACATAAAGCCTGCATGCCCAAGTGATAATTCTCCGAGTATCCCTACACAGAGGTTAAGTGCTATTGCACAGATTATATATATGCATACGGGAACCAGAAGTCCGTTCATAAGACTTGATATACGACCGGTAAGCTTTAATATCTCAACTATGATAAATGCTACAGTTACGATCGAAAAGGTTATGAGATTGTCTTTGAGGTTTTTATTTAGCTTTATCTTTTTCATGACATCACCTATACCTTTTCCTGTATCATGCGTCCAAGAAGTCCGGTAGGCTTAACCAGAAGGACTATGATGAGCACCATGAAAACAATGGCATCAGAAAGCTGAGAAGATATATATGCTTTTGACAGGATTTCGATTATGCCGAGTATTATCCCGCCTATAAATGCTCCGGGAATCGATCCTATTCCTCCGAAAACGGCAGCAACAAACGCCTTTATACCAGGCATTGATCCGGTATAGGGAGTAAGCGAAGGATAAGAAGAACAAAGCAGCATTCCTGCAATTGCTGCAAGTCCAGAACCTATGGCGAATGTAAGCGAAATAGTACCGTTTACGTTTATTCCCATAAGCCTTGCAGCACCCTGGTCTTCGGAAACTGCAAGCATGGCCTGACCTGCTTTTGTCTTGTTTATGAACGTTAATAAAACGATCATTATGATCAGACAGCATACGACGGTTACTATCGTTTCACCTGTTATGGTAATCTTTCCGTCAGCGACCATTATGGGTTCCATTTTGATGACTGAGGTGAACTGTTTGGTATTTGCACCGAATATCAGTAGTGCCATATTTTGAAGAAAATAAGATACACCTATAGCCGTTATAAGAACTGCAAGGGATGAGGCAGCTCCTCTTAACGGCCGGTATGCGATGGCCTCTACCGTAATACCGAGTGCTGTACAGGCTACTATTGATATCAGCACGGAAATAAGCGGAGAAACACCTGCTCCGGACATCAGGATGAAAATCACATAACTTCCGACCATGATGATATCTCCATGGGCAAAATTAAGCATTTTGGCAATACCGTAAACCATTGTATATCCAAGTGCTATGATGGCATATACGCTTCCGAGGCTGATGCCGTTTATAAGGTAAGAAATAAATCTCATAAAATCGCTCCTTATAAGATAGTCCACAACTTTATTATTATACTATCTGAGGGTGATTAAATCAAATAGGGACATCCTTAATAGGATGTCCCCATTGACATTTTGATCGGTATTATTATTACTGGATAAGTTTGTACTCTCCGCCCTTGATCTCCATAGCCTTGGGAGCCTTGTCAACTGTACCGTCAGCACTCCATGTCATCTGAAGACCTGTAAGACCGTCGATCTTAACGGTTGTCATACCGCTCTTACACTTTTCACAGATATCTGAAACAGACATTGAAGGATCAACGTTACCTGCTTCAAGGATAGCCTTTATTGTGTAGATTGCATCATATGCATCAGCAGCAAACTGGTTGGGATTCTCGCCGAAACGCTTGTTGTACTCGGCTACGAATGCCTTTGTAGCATCGTCTGTTGCATCAGCGGCAAAAGGAGTAAGAAGCATAACGCCTTCTGCAAGTGAAGTGTCAAAGTTCTCAACTCCGAGGATACCATCAAGTCCGTCGCATCCGAAGAACTTGGTATTGATTCCCATCTTGCTGGCCTGTGAAAGGATCAGAGAAGCCTCTGTATAGTAGATAGGAAGGAAAATAAGTTCTGCACCGTTCTCCTGTGCCTTCTGAAGCTGAACAGAGAAATCTGTCTTGTTATCAGCGGTAAATGCTTCTGCCGAAACAATTTCTAGTCCCTTAACAGCAGCTTCTTCGGTGAACTTCGCATAAATACCTGAAGAATATACGTCTGAACTGTCATAAATTACAGCAATTTTTTTAGCAACACCGTTATCTGCTATGTAGTCAGCAGAAGCGATTCCCTGGTTGGGGTCTGTAAAACAAACCTGGAAAACATTGGGGTTTGTGATACAGTCTACAGAAGAACCGGAAGGTGTGATCTGGAACATATTGTCCTTAGCAGTCTCAGCTGAAACAGCAACACAGCATCCTGAAGTAACGGTACCCATAAGAATCTGCATACCCCAGTCTTTTAATGTGTTATATGCGTTTACTGATTTTTCATTATCAAGTTCGTCATCCTGGAACTGGTATTCGATCTGATAACCATTGATTCCGCCTGCAGCATTGATCTCGTCAACAGCTATCTGAGCGGCATTCATAACTGCAAGACCGTAAACTGCGGCACCTCCTGTTATGGGGCCAATACCACCGATCTTGAAAACTGATCCTGAAGCAGCAGAATCGGAAGATGCAGCTTCTGTCTGATCAGATGTGCCCTGGCTCTGTGCACCTGCAGCACCGGTATCGGCACAGCCTGCAAGCATGCTTACTGTCAAAGCCGAAGCAAGCAATAAGCTTAAAAACTTCTTCATAATAGTCTCCTCCTTTGTGAACACACAAATATTTTGTAAAAATATACATCACATATTATAGAATGTCAAATATCAACGATCGTACCGTCTTTCCAGATTCTTTCAAGGTCATAGAACAGGCGGTTCTCCTTGTCGAATATGTGAACTATGATATCTCCGAAATCCAGAAGTATCCAGCCGGCAGAATCATAGCCTTCTATCTGCTTTAAAGTAAGGCCCCGGGAAGAAAGTAAAGTATCAGTTTCATCACTTAACATCTGAATATGATTCTTGTTGTTTCCGGAAGTAATAATAAAATAATCAGCCATAACCGAAACTTTGCTTATATCCAGTACCCTGATGTCATTTGCTTTTTTTTCATCAAGTTTAAGGACGAGTGCCCTCACGGTATCTTTAAGGTCTTCTTCATATTTCTTTGACATTTAAAACGCTCTCTTTCATATAATGATCATAAGTCAGTCTTGTCATCGGATCTACGGAAGCTTTTTTCTTATTCAGATAATTCAGGGTGTCCGAAGAGATCTTGACTATTGTCAGATCTATATCTTCAAAAGCCATCTTACGGATTGCTCTTAAATTCACGGCACTGCTTCGTCCGGGTTCAATATAATCAGCTACGAAGATGATCTTTTCAAGCATGGACATCCCCGGTCTTCCGGTAGTATGATAGGTGATCGCGTTAAGAAGATCTTCATCATCAATACCAAACTTTTTCCTAGCGATCAATGCTCCTACTTTTCCGTGAAGCAAAAATGGATTCTGTCTCTCAATATCTGTTATCTCAATACCATTATCATCACATAAAGTAATGAGTTTTTCATCGGAAAGATGTTTGGCGCAATCATGCAGTAATCCTGCAAGAGAGGCTTTTTCAATATCCTCGTCATATTTCATGGCCAGACACATTGCAGTATACTGAACACCTTTTGTATGTGCGAATCGCTTCTCCGACTGAACTTTTCTGATCTTTTCTTCAATCTTTTCTGTTTTCATTTTATTTGGGCAGCTCTATTTTGGGATTTTCGTTGTTTTTTTTATATAAAACTATCTTTTTACCTATTACCTGAACCACTTCAGACCTGGTCCTTTCCGCAAGCATTATGCCGAGTTCATTAGGATTATCTGCACAGTTTTTGAGAACGGATATCTTGATGAGTTCTCTTTTGTTAAGGCATTCTTCGACAGCTTCCGTCATCTCCGGAGTCAGGGATGATTTCCCTATCTGAAAAACACTATCCATATTCATGGCAAGGCTTTTTAAATATGATCTTTGTTTACTGGTCATAAAGCTCCTTTTATTCGTAATACTCAAATGTCATATCATAGATTCTTACGATATCGCCTTCCTTGATACCGCATTTTACTAGTTCGTCAATGATCAGATTATCTTTAAGGAAATTCTGGAAGAAGACAAATCCTTTTTCGGAATCAAGATTTGTATAACCGAGCATCTTCTCGATCCTTGGACCTTCGATGATATATTCATTATTATCTTCATCAAATCTGACGGTAAAAGGTTCGTCATTAGAGGCAATCATATATTCAGGGAAGAATTCCTGTTTGAAAGTCATGGATTCTTTTGGAATTTCCCTGATGATTTCAGATACCTCCCGCAGAAGCGGCAAAAGTCCTTCACCCGAAAGAGCACAGATCGGGAATACTTTTATACCTTTGGGTTCAAATTCTTTTCTGATCCTGTTAAGCGGGTTTTCATCATCTGCATCAATGATACAATCCGTCTTGTTTGCAGCAATGACCATCTTCTTTTTAAGAATATCAGGATTGTACTCTTCCAGCTCATTATTAATTGTATAAAAATCCTCAATGGGATCCCTTCCTTCGCTTCCGGAAGCATCAAGTATATGGATAAGAACACGGGTTCTTTCGATATGCCTTAAAAATTCATGTCCGAGACCTGCTCCTTCACTTGCACCTTCGATCAGGCCGGGAATATCGGCTATGACAAAGGGATCAACACCCTCAACATCAACAACTCCCAGATGCGGGTTGATCGTAGTAAAGTGATAATTTGCTATTTCAGGCCTTGCATTTGATACTTTGGTAAGGAAAGTTGATTTTCCCACATTGGGAAGACCAACGAGTCCGGCATCGGCAAGAAGTTTAAGTTCGAGGATAAGCTCAAGCTCAGAAGCGTCCTGACCTGGTTGGGCATATTTGGGTGCCTGCATCGTACTAGTTGCATAATGCTGGTTTCCTTTACCGCCACGTCCTCCGCTAAGAAGCAGAAATCTGCGGTTTTCACCGGACAGATCAGTTATCACTTTACCGCTTGCCGCTTCCTTAACAACAGTACCCTCAGGCATTTTTAAGGTCAGATCATCTCCGTTTTTGCCGCGGCATTTTTTCTTTCCGCCGTCCTGACCGTCCTCAGCCTTATATTTTCGGACATGACGATAATCGGCCAGGGTATTCATTCCCTCGTCGATCTCAAGATAAACACTTCCTCCGTTACCGCCGTCTCCGCCGTCGGGACCTCCGTTCGGAACATATTTTTCTCTTCTGAACGAAACATGACCGTCTCCGCCCTTGCCGGATCTGACATAGATCTTAGCTCTGTCATTAAACATAAAAACAACCAAAAAGGCTCCGGAAAACCGGAGCCATGAAAACTACTTCTCGACCGGATAAACAGATGCCTGTTTCCTGTCTCTGCCAACTCTTTCGAATTTAAGCACACCGTCAATCTTGGCAAATAAGGTGTCATCACCGCCTATGCCAACATTGATACCGGGATGGATCTTAGTTCCGCGCTGTCTGTATAAAATGTTTCCGGCCTTAACGAACTGACCGTCAGCACGCTTAGCTCCTAATCTCTTACTCTCAGAGTCCCTTCCGTTCTTGGTGGAACCCATTCCTTTTTTATGAGCGAAAAATTGAAGGTTAAGCTTTAGCATTATCGTTTACCTCCTTCGTGATTACTTTAAGAAATTTTTCTCCGTATTCGCTACAGATACCATCGAGTCCAAGTTTTAATGACCTTATGAGAAGCTGGATATCTTTATCTTCAGTACCGTGAAGCCTGATTCCGAGGATACCTTCGTTTTCATTTTCAGTCTGATCAAAACTGCCCTTACATAACTCTTCTATGGAATTGATGGTATTGATCATCAATACCGATATCGAAGCACATACGATATCTTTGCCGTAGCTGTCAAAGGAAGCATGTCCCTTAGCCTCAAAACCGGTATAGATATCATTACTTTTATAAAAGGTAACTGTAGTCATATTTATACACTATGCATTGATCTTTTCAATCTTTACCTGAGTGTATGCTTGTCTGTGACCGTTCTTTTTATGATAGCCCGACTTTCTCTTGTACTTATATACGATGACCTTCTTGTCACGACCCTGTGATAAGCACTTACCTGAAACAGATGCACCCTTAACATCACCGGCTACCTTGACACTTCCGTCATTGCATATTGCTACAACACTGTCAAAAGTAACAGCATCGCCTTCCTTGACATCAAGTTTTTCAACTTTGATGACATCACCTTCGGAAACCTTATACTGCTTTCCTCCTGTTGCAATAATAGCGTACATATGGTCTACCTCCTTTCACTTAAGGCCGAACCTTAAGTAACTCGCTAGTTTCGGCGGCTTTCGCACTTTTGGCCCCACTAAGCGGCATACTACATATTTATATCAAAGTGAAATAATCTTGTCAAGAGACAGATCCACCTTTTTACGCGTGATCTCAACGATCCCGAGTTTTGTCATATCTATAACGGAAGCTTTAAGCTTATCTTTTGAAAGTTCATCTGTTAAAAGATCCATCAGTTTATCATTATTCTCTTTTTTGGACATATTTATAAAATCAACGAGGATAATACCCGAAAGGTTACGAAGTATTATCTGTCTTGAAACCTCTCTGGCTGCTTCACGGTTGACTTTAAGGTAATAGCTTTCCGGATCCTTGTTTCTTCCCGGAACCCTTCCGGAGTTGACGTCTATAACGGTAAAGGCTTCGGTATTTTCTATTACAAGGGATCCTCCGCTTTTAAGGTAAACATTCTTGTCAAGTATCCTGTCAAGATGAGTTCTTAATGAATACAGATTAATAAGAGAGATCGCCTCATCGGAATAATATCTGATGTTCTTGCTTTTAAGTACATTTATTTTGCAAAGCTTATCATAAGTTTTTTTGTCGTCGGTGATAATATCCGTATAATCATCGGTATTAAGCTTTAATATTTCATTACCGATATTATTGTCGTTTTTATAAAGAACAGTATACAGTTTGGCTGTTTTTGATCGCTGAACTATCCTGTCGGCTGATTTTAAAAGTGATCTTATTTCGTTTTTTAATGGCGAAATATCATTACCAGCAAGATATTCGGAATTAGTCCTTATAACTATTCCGTGAGAATCGATCCCTTTGATATTTGCGTTATCTAAAGCAGAAGAAAGAGCTTTTTTATCTTTGGATGATATCTTTTTTGAATAATGGACTCCTTTGCCGCCGATATGTATGACCGAATACTCACCGGGTATGCATATTACTGTAGTAGCAGTGGGCAATTTGGTCTTTAACGCATCGGTCTTTATCTGAACGGGAATTGTATTACCGCATTTTGCTGTGTTTTTGTCCAGCTCATCAAGAGGAACAAAGACCATTTTCTTTTTCCCGATTGAAACAAAAGCAGCGTTCAGTCCTTTATTGATCTCTTCGATCTTGCCGACATATATTGAATCCACATCGGAATCGGAATAAGCCTTCAGGCCCTGAAGTTCAAATTCATCATCAAACAGGAATAATATTTTAGTTTCATAAAGATCAGTTATAACAACTTTTCCCATTAAATAAGTGTCCTCAATTCTACATTGCCTTCTTCGGCGGATACATTTTCATATATATCAACCCTGTGGATATCATAAGGATTTTCACATATATCGACACCGGAGTTTTCGCAAAGCAGATTCATCACAAAATCCGGTCTTATGTTTGTTTCCGAGCCTGAATTTATAAGAATATACAGGGTCCTGTCATCTTTGAAACCGTAATCATAGATATATTTTTTCAGATCCATTGCGACAGAACCGCCTCCTTTTTTCTTGGGCTTATTGACCGGGATGGTCTCCTGACTAATATAGTCAATGGATCTGGCGACAAAATCCTTACTAAGATTTATCTTCTCTCTTATGGTTATTTCATAAGATGCAGCATAAACACAAGCCATACAATTTGGGGCTTTGGGATCAAGTTCCTTAATTGCAGTAACTTTAAGTCCCTCCATTGATGCCTCATTTATTGACATTAAGGCAGCTTCCTCGTTGACCCTTTCGGTCATGACTATATCAAGATATTCGCCGCTTGAAGTATAACCCAGAGATAAAGGATAAGCAAAAGAAAGCAGCTGATGCGGTGAAAAACCTTCGGAATATTTAACAGGTATTCCTGCTCTTCTGAATACTTTCTGGAAATATCTCATTACATCCAGATGGCTGATATATCTTAAAGCTCCGGTCTTTATGAATTTAATCCTGTATTTTACTGCTGATGAGTCCTGCATATTCCAACACCAAATGAAGCGGAACCGCAGCCGCTGCATTTTTCCCTACAGTTCGGAGACGGTACTCCTTCCTGAGCTTTGTGATATTCCCTGAGCAGGAAGCTTTTTGAAACTCCGCAATCTATCATATCCCAGGGGAATATCTCATCATCACTCCTATGCCTTGTTGTATAAAAATCCATTGAAACACCGCATTCATCGAATGCTTCAAGCCAAAGATCATATTTAAACGTCTCAGACCAGGCATCATATATGCAGCCTTTTTTATAGGCTGTCATTATCACGTCGGATAAGCGACGGTCTCCCCTTGCGAATACACCTTCAAGAACAGATGTATCGGTCTCATGCCAGTTGTATTTTATTGATTTCTGGTTTAGAACTTCACTTATCGCTTTTCTTGTCTTATATGCCTTATCCCTGAAATCCTCCTTGGTATTCTGAGGGACCCACTGAAACGCGGTAAAAGGCTTCGGAACAAAGAATGATGTGCTGACAGTTATCTGTACGCGTCCCATACGTTTTTCCTTGGGAACCGTCTCATAATATAATGCTGCTATCTCATTGGCAAGCTCTGCTATGGCATTTATGTCTTCATCTTTTTCAAACGGAAGTCCGAGCATAAAATACAGCTTGACCTTGTTCCAGCCGCCTAAAAATGCCTGCTCACATCCGTTTAGAATGTTTTCTTTGGTAAGATTCTTGTTTATGACATCCCGGAGTCTTTGAGAACCTGCTTCGGGAGCAAAAGTAAGGGAAGATTTTTTGATATCCTGTATTTTTGACATGATATCAAGAGAAAATGCATCTATTCTGAGTGAGGGAAGTGAGATATTTACATGATTCTCATTACAGTAATCAATGAGTCTTTCGATTAGCTCATCAAGACCGGAATAATCGGATGAACTCAGGGAACTTAACGTTATTTCATCATATCCGGTGCTTTCAAGTGAATTAACTGCGGTATCAAGAAGATAATCAATACTTCTTTCCCTGACCGGACGATATAGCTGTCCTGCCTGACAAAAGCGGCATCCTCTTATGCAGCCTCTTTGTATCTCCAGATTGATCCTGTCAGAAAAGCTCTTCAGATATGGAACAACCGGAGCGGTTGGAAAATATGTATGATCAAGATCTTTTACGAGTTCCTTTTTTACAGTTTTGGGAACAGAAGGATCTGTCGGATCTATGGAACGAACAGTCCCATCTTCGTTATATGAGATATTATAAAGCGACGGAACATACATACCGGGAACACTTGAAGCCTTAAGAAGAAATTCTTTTCTGCTTATCCCCGTACGACGAAGTGATTTATAAAGATCGAGAAATTCCCTGTATCTAGTCTCTCCTTCACCGATATAAAAGATATCAAAAAAATCCGCTATGGGTTCAGGATTGTATGAACATGGCCCACCACCGAACACTATAGGGTCATCCCAGGTTCGGTCTTTGGAATATAAGGGAATTCCCGAAAGATCCAATATCTGAAGAATGTTTGTATAACACATCTCATATTGAAGTGTTATGCCAAGAAAATCAAAGTTTTTAACCGGTTCCTGTGATTCCAACGCAAACAGAGGAATTTTCTCATTCCTCATGATCGCGTCAAGGTCCGTCCAAGGGCTGTACACCCTTTCACACCATGTGTCCTCGAATTTATTGAACATGTCATATAAAATCTGTATGCCAAGATGTGACATTCCTATTTCATACACATCGGGAAAACACATTACAAAACGGATGTCAACCTTATCAGGATCCTTATAGACTGCGTTGACCTCATTTCCGATATATCTGGCTGGTTTTTCAACCTTCATTAGAATGTCATCTGATAAAGCCGGATTATTATTCATCTTTTATCCAGTTCTTCCGTGATCTCATCCCATGTGATGTTCTTTTCGGCCATTAATACCATCATATGATAAAGAAAATCAGCTATTTCATACTTTATCTCATTCGCGTTGGGATTTTTGGCGGCTATTACTATTTCAGTAGCTTCTTCACCGACTTTCTTTAATATCTTGTCAATTCCTTTGTCAAAAAGATAATTGGTGTATGATCCCTCCTTGGGGTGTTCCTTACGGTCAAGAATAACATCCATAACGGATTCAAATACTTTATGGGGATTGGTTGATCCCTCCTCAACCTTTACTATTTCATTGAAGAAACATGAATAGGAGCCAGTGTGACATGCTGCACCGATCTGGTGGACCCTGGCAAGCAGGGTGTCTTTATCGCAGTCAGCTTTAAGTTCCTTAAGGTATTGATAATGACCTGATGTCTCTCCCTTGATCCATAGTTCGTTCCTGGATCTTGAAAAATAAGTCATTTTCATGGTCTTTAAAGTCTTTATATATGCTTCTTCATTCATGTAGGCCAGCATCAGGACTTCATCTGTCTTGTGATCCTGAACTATAACGGGTATCATACTGTCGGAATTTAGCTTAAGTTCATTCCATTCAATTTCGGGTTTGAAAACATTAACATCAATACCGTTTTCTATACATAATGATTTGATATTCTCAAATTCCCTGTGATTCGAGTTGATAGCGCTGCCGGTCATACCGGTAATCTCCTCTTTTTTGAATATCTCTATGATCTTATCAAGTGAGACATCGGGCAGCATGATGATAAAAGAATAATCCTTCTGGCCGAGTATCTCTTTTATGGAATGTTCATTAAGAAGTATTATCCTGCTTACAAATTCATCAATGACTGCAGTATTGTCTGTAACTTCTGAAGCTTTGTCAATACAGCAAAGGATCTTATCCTTGCCGAATCTCAGACTGACTTCTTTACAAAGCTCAATATTTTCAGGCTTTGAAAAGTTAAGTGCTACTCCCTGGCACCCTGCATATATGAGTTTCTTTACATCTTCGGCTCTTTTAATATTGCCTGCACCTATAACAGGGATAGCTGCAGCATTGCAGATAAGCTTGATATCATCTATCGCCCTGTCATGAGATTCATCATCATCCGATAGATCAAAAACGATAATGGAATCAGCACCGCTTTCAAAATATGAGGCTGCCAGTTTGTCCGGGTCGGCACTTATTAAAGAATCATCCCTGAAACCGGACACGGCTGTAGAATTCTTCAGATATATACATGGAATGAACTGTTTTGTTCCCATTATAAAGTTCCTTTCGTTGATATTACATCGTTTGCTCTGGGTTCTGCGCTTACAGCCTCGTCAAGAGCTTTGGCAAAAGCCTTGAACATAGCTTCTATCATGTGATGATTGTTGTTTCCGTATATCATCTTGATGTGCAGGTTCATTCCTGCACTGTAACTTACTGCATAGAAGAATTCTTTTATAAGCTCGGTATCAAGATATCCCACCTTTTCAACTGTCAGATCGCAGTCGTAGCAAAGATATGGTCTACCGCAAAGATCTATCGCACACAGGCAAAGGGAATCATCCATCGGCAACAGGCTTTTTCCATATCTTTTTATTCCCTTTTTATCCTCAAGGGCTTCCTTTATTGCTGTTCCGAGAACTATACCTGCATCTTCGACACTGTGATGTCCGTCTACGATAAGATCGCCTTTGACATTAAGATCCAGATCAAAGAAACCGTGACGGGCAAAGCTTTCAAGCATGTGATCAAAAAACCCTATGCCCGTGGAAATATTGTATTTACCTTCTCCGTCAAGTTTGAGTCTGCATGTTATATCTGTCTCGTTGGTTTTTCTTTTGATTTTTGCTTCTTTCATAATTCACCTCTTATTCGAATCTGACGGCAATGGAATTTGCGTGTGCTGTCAGTCCTTCGTATTTTGCAAAGCCTTCAATCTTATCGTGTACTTCGGATAAAGCACTTTTTGAATAAGATATTATACTGGTCTTTTTTATGAAATCATCAACCCCGAGAGGCGAGAAAAATCTTGCGGTTCCGTTCGTAGGAAGAATATGATTAGGCCCTGCAAAGTAATCTCCTAAAGGCTCGGATGAATATTCACCCAGGAAAATAGCACCGGCATTCTTTATTTTAGTCATGGTCTCAAAGGGATCTTTGGTAATTATCTCAAGATGCTCGGATGCAATCTCGTTGGCTGCATCGACCGCATCGTTTATATCCTTTGCTATCAGAATATAACCGTAATTTTCAAGTGATTTGTTTATAATATCTTTTCTTTCAAGCTTTTCAACAAATGCGTCAATCTCCTTCTTTACCTTTTCGGCAAGATCATCTGAAGTGGTTATAAGGATAGCAGATGCCATTTCATCATGTTCAGATTGAGAAAGCAGGTCGGCAGCTACATATCGGGGATTTGCGGTTTCATCGGCCAGAACAAGGATTTCCGAAGGACCTGCGATCGAATCGATGGATACATATCCAAAGCAGGCTTTCTTTGCCAGTGCTACAAATATGTTTCCGGGCCCCGTTATCTTATCAACTCTGGGAATACTCTGAGTACCAAAAGCCATAGCTGCGATCGCCTGAGCACCTCCGACCTTGTAAACTTCATCTGCACCTGCAATTTTGGCAGCAACCAGTGTTCCCGGAGTTACTTTGCCGTCTTTTCCGGGAGGCGTTGTCATTATGATCTTTTGAACACCTGCCACTTTTGCAGGAATTATATTCATAAGTACGGAACTTGGATAAGCTGCTTTACCTCCGGGTACATACACCCCGGAACAGGCGATGGGAGTAATGCGTTGTCCAAGTATGGAACCGTCATCCCTGGTTTCTATCCAGGTGTTTCGAAGCTGTTTTTCATGGAATGATCTGATGTTATCAGCCGACATTTTCAATATTTCGACCAGTTCGTCATCGACAAGATCAAAAGCCTCTTTAAACTCTTCTTCCGTTACCCTGATATTATTCTTATTAAGATCGAAGCCGTCAAATCTTAATGTATACTTAAACAGGGCATCATCTTTATTTTCTCTCACTTCAGCTATGATGTCATTTACTGTTTTTTCATATTCCGAATATGAATTGGGGCTTCTCTTTAAGAGATCTTCAAGTATATTATTTTTTGTTTCTTCGTTTAATAAGATCTTTTTCATTACTGTTGTTCCTCGCATAATACTTTTAGGTTCTGTATTACATTCTTTATTCTGTCGGAATCCATCTGCATTGAAACGGGATTAACGATCATCCTGGCTGATAAAGGTGTTATCTCTTCCAGTACGGAAAGTCCGTTTTCGCGGAGTGTGGATCCGGTCTCTACTATATCTACAATAACATCGGACAATTCGACGATAGGACCGAGTTCAACAGAACCGTTAAGTTTGATTATATCTACCGTCTGGTGTTTTACGTTATAAAAATATTCTTTGGCGATCTTCGGATATTTTGTTGCTACTCTTATCCTGTCTTTATGGAGCAGAAGTTCTCTGGCACTTTCCGGACCGCATACACACATACGGCATTTACCGAAATCAAGATCGAGAACCTCAAATACATCCCTGTCTTCTTCTAGAATAGTATCCTTTCCGACAACACCAATATCTGCGGCACCATATTCCACATAGGTGGGTACATCGGGCCCTTTTGCAAGGAAAAACTTTAACTTCTGTTCTTCATTGACAAAAATAAGTTTTCTTGTATCCTTGTCCTTCATCTCCTCACATGTTATACCCATCTTTTCAAGAAGTTCCATGGCTTTTGATGCCAGTCTTCCTTTACCGAGAGCGAAAGTAAGATATCTGTCATTCGAAGCCTTTTTAATATCGTCCTGATGATTTAAAGCCTGTATAAGGTCATCTGTGATAACACAAAATCCGATAGCCGGAGCATCCTTGCCGAAATATGAAAGCAGGTTATCATATCGGCCTCCTTTTACAAGAGGTTCTCCCACACCATAGGTATATGCCCTGAAGATCACCCCGGTATAATAATCATATTTGCTGAGCATGGAAAGATCATATGTAATATACTCACCAACACCCAGCGAATTAAGGACTTTGTCAAGTTTAATAAGGTTCAGAACGGCATTTTTTGATGTTTCATTAGTTGCAAATTCAAGTGCCTTGTCCAGTACTTCGCTGTTTCCGAAAAATTCGGTAATGCGTATAAGTCTTTCTATATCGTTTACATTCTGCTCTTTAAGATAATCAGCAGCTGCATATATGTTTTTCTGCGAAATATAATCCCTGAGTTTATGCTCCGTATTCGGACTAAGAAGAGCCTCGCGGCAGAATCCCCTGTAGTAATCCGCATTTCCCACAGTGATCTTGAATTCCCGCAAACCGGCAGATTTTAATACTTTTATTGAAAGTGCTATTATCTCCCCGTCAGCTTCTACCGAGGGATCACAGATAAGCTCGGCTCCCATTTGAGTAACTTCACGCAGTTTACCTCTTAAAGACTTGGTATTCGAAAAGGTACTGCCGGAATAACACAGTCTCAGCGGAGACTTTTCATCCATGAAATACTTGGCTGCACATCTTGCAATGGCAGGGGTAAAATCAGGACGCAATACTATATTATTCCCCTCACTGTCATAAAATCTGTATAACTCATTGGAAGGTGTTGTGCCGATACTTGATGAAAAAACATCCGAAAATTCCAGGGTTGGAGTCTGGATCTTCTTATAGCCTTCTTTAGTAAGAACATCAAATACAGCATTCTCAGTATTAGATTTTTTTTCGTATTCTTCTCCATAAAGGTCTCTGACACCTTCGGGTGTATGTAAAAGATTCTCTGAATTCATATTTCCTCCGTACACTTTAGTATGATAACGTGCTAATTCATTACCATGCTAACATGCTAAAACGATTATGTCAACAATCTGTTTGACCTGTCACTTCTCTTTCTTCTATATCTTTTTTTAAAGCTTCAAGATATGGAACAAACACCCCTTCATTAGGCTTGATGATGAAATCGGGATTAAGCTCCTCATATCTGAATGATTTCCGTTCGTTATCCTTAAAAGCCCTGTCCCAGAAGAATTTGAACATATCAAAAGGCAGGTAATAAAGTACATCCCGGGTTGAAAAATATATAAGGAAAAAAGCTACCCCGCCCTGCTTTTCAAAATGATCCATAAAATCTACCTGATGTTCATGAATATTCGCCAGAGGAAAGCGGTCTTCCCTGCACTCTTTGGCATCAAAGCATACAGGGATCCCCTGGACTGCACCGATATAATCTACAGTACTTTTCTGGTCAAAATATGCCAGGGTTATCTGGGACCCTTTGGGACTCATTTTGATAGGCGTTATTGGAGTAGGGATCTTCTGAACGATTGCGAGTCCCTTTTCCTTGTATTTTTCATTTGTTTTGTTGATCAGGTCTTCAAGATATGATCCACGAAGTCCCCTTGTTTTCCATGTACTCATCAGATAGTCAAATTAAGCCCGTTCCAGGATTTTAACTTGCAATCATCAGGAAAGACAAGTCTGAAGGCGCATAGTTCCTGATGATAAATATCATATTTTTTATTGAATGACATGTCTCCGTATTTTGTATCTCCAAGTACAGGATGACCTATATGAGACAGATGTGCTCTTATCTGATGCGTTTTTCCGGTAACAAGCTCAATTTCTGTTTCAGTTCTGTCTTCATATGTATTTAATGGTCTGATCCTGGTTATTATCTTTGAATAATCGTCTTCCTTATGATCACATATCTTTACGGTATTTGTCTTTTCATCTTTTTTAAGATATGCGGTAATCTCACAGGCATTATTTATGATACCTTTACATACTGCCTTATAGTATTTTCGTATCCTGCGTTCCCGAATGAGAAAAGACAGTTCTTCGGCACCTTTATGTGTTTTTGAACACATCACTAGTCCGGAGGTATTACGGTCAAGTCTGTTCATAACGGAAGGTCGGAAAGATTTAAGTGAAGAAGGTGTGATCACGTTATTATTCAGAAGATATCCAATAAGATATTCATTTAATGATATGTCGTTATCAGATGCTTTTTGAGCGAGAACACCGGAAGGCTTATACAGTACGATCATGTCATCATCTTCATGAACGATACGTATATTCTTCAGTTTATGAAAAGCATCATTATAGATCGAAACATCCATGTCGGAGGATGAACCTGCGAATTTCTCAAATGTTTCGTCAGAAAAGAATATCCTGACAGTATCACCTTCCGATAAACGTGTTCCGACTTCGGCACCCTTATCATTTACTTTGATATTTTTTTTTCGGATCATCCTGCACAGAAATGATTCTGTGGCTTCAGGAAGTATCCTTTTAAGAAATTTGTTAAGTCTCAGACCTTCATCGCTGCTGTTTACTTTATATTCTTTCACGTATATCTCCGTTAAAGAACGATCTCATATAGCGAGATCCTTAAACCATCATCAGCCTCTGGATTTTGATTATCTCTGGCTTTTTCGCTAAGTTTTTTTACCATATCAAAATATTCATCAGGTTTATTACTGAGGCAAACGGTGAATTTTTTATGACCGGCTGATCGAAGCATGCTTTCAAGATGCTCCTGACAGCCTTTGATATCAAACGCCTTATCTTCAGAGTACCCGATTATAACACCGTCGTTTATAACCATATGGTTAACAGCGTAGTTATTTTTGTATGAAGTAAAATACATGTCATACATGGAGATCAGGGAGTCATCTATAGAGCTGATCTTTTCATATAGCTCTTTGGAGGCGTAACCTGCCCTTATTAACATGATCAGTGACACAAGACTTTTACTTGCGGGCAAAAGACCCAGTATACCGACTATGGTAAGCAGGTTTCTCTTACTTCCTGTAGTAACATACCCCGTAATGATGATACCAAGGGATATCATAAACATGACCGTAGTGATCAATGCGGTCTGAACTCTCTTTTTTTTGATATATCCGTAGTTTCCCTTAACAGCTCTTTTTAACATTCTGATTTATTATGCAGTGATAATCCGATATACAGTAATCCGCTGATCGCACTTTTTCAAACCACTGATCTTTGGAATAATCATCCTCAACGGCACAGGTGACCATTCCTGCAGCTCTGCCGGCTTCGATACCCCTTAAAAGATCTTCGAAAACAAGACAGTTATGGGGATCAACATTTACCAATTCCGCCGCTTTCAGATAACATTCCGGATCAGGTTTGCCTCTGTTTACATCTTCGCCCGATATGATCACATCAAAAT
>JAEEGL016442860.1_pt1 | contig 18720 bp, 4 predicted proteins | sample 9134231 | NCBI WGS metagenome assembly JAEEGL01 (sample SAMN16246548, study PRJNA631951) | gut metagenome | biome: gut microbiome; feature: rumen; material: fiber-attached | host: Bos | place: Iran: Karaj | collected 2018-10 | reverse complement strand
GACTTCACCCACCTCAAGTGGCAGAAAACTGCATCCACGAGCGCTATGGACTGGTCGGACGCTAACGACTACTGCTCGCACCTGAACGACACCGTAAGCGTAAGCGGCGTAATGTGGAGACTCCCGGATCCGGCAGAACTTCTTACGATCGTCAATGCCGATGACGCATACCCGGCTCTTGTCGGCGGCTTCACGGCAAACGGCGCCCACACCTTCTGGTCTGTAGAAGATGCCGGAAACAGCGAAAACGCATGGATGCTCGGTGCGGACGGAAATATAGCAAGCGTTGAAAAATCGGCTGAAAACTTCGTTCTCTGCGTCAGCAAAAACCAGTATGACGCAGCTGCGAACAACCGCTTTGAAACGGCGGCCGAAACCGTTACAGACAAGGAAAGCTCGCTCATGTGGCAGAGGCAGTACGCTTCGTCGAGACTGTGGGCTGAGGCTCTTTCATACTGCGAAGAGGTCTCGACAGACGACAAGTTCGACTGGAGACTTCCGAACAGGAACGAGCTTGCATCGATCATAGATTTTGAAAAATCAGATGGCGCTGCAAGCAGCTTACCTGGACTTCCGGAACACGCTTTCTGGACTTCGACTACGGCTGCAGACAACTCCAGCGAAGCCTGGACTGTCGACTTTGCGACAGGTTCGGTCGGATCAGCGGCGAAATCGGAGACAAAATATGTCATCTGCGTCAGGAACACAGGTGAGTGCTTCGGCGAAGGGTGCGCGAATCCGTGCAGCCTGGATCCCTGCCTCAACATCAAACATTCGAACCACATCTGCACTGCGTCGGAGGGCGGAACCTTCTCGTGCGGCTGCAAATCGGGCTTCGTCTGGAACAACTCAAGGTGCGAACTTGAACTGACGAGGACCAGGAACTGCGACGACGACAGCCTTCCGACCCACGCGAGCTGGAACGAATATTCGTCGATCACGCAGACCTGCAACGACGATACCGAAAGCGACGACTGCTGGTATCCGACTCTCATCGGCCAGTACAACGAAACGAAAAACCCGAAAGAGTGCCGTTTCGTCTGCCATACGAATAACGGTTACGTCTGGAACGGCGACGACTGTGTCGGAAAGACGGAGCTCGTAAACTGCGATTCGCTTCCTCCCAACGCACAGTGGCACGCGGACCAGATCGTCCGTCAGTGGGTCTGCAACGACACAGAAACTTCATGCGACTGGGATACCGAAACGGATGCCGCATTCAGCAACGATCCTGTCGAAAACAGATGCCGCTACAAATGCAAAGAACACTACTCATGGAAAGAAGAAAGCGCAGCCTGCGTTGCCGACACGCAGCCTGCTGAGTGTGACGGTCTTGCAGACAACGCTTCGTGGTGGAGCGAATCGATAGAACAGACCTGGGATGGATTCGACTGGGCTCCCTCAAAAACCGGAACTTACAGCAAAACCTCAGTTGAGAACGAATGTGTCTTCAGATGCAACGACGGATTCTTCTGGGACGGCGAAAATTGTGTAAGTCCGTGCTCCGGCGCAACCAACCCGTGCAGCACCGACACACATTCGACCGGTACCTGCATTGCGACAGGTCCGGCTGATTACAAATGCGGATGCAGTGACGGCTACTGGTGGTGGGATAATCTTGGATGCACAAATAAAAAGCCGCTTTCTATAGCCAACATCTGCACTGGTCAGACAAAGTGCTACAACAACAGCGCAGAAATCACCTGCCCTGCAGAGGGTGAAGATTTCTACGGCCAGTCCGCTCAGTATGCGGCAAAAGGAATCTGCGCTGGCATGGATCTTTCCGTCAACGATTCCGTTGAAAATGAACCTACCGTTTTTGACAACAATCTCGGGCTTGAGTGGCAGAAGAAATTCTCATCAGTTGAGTTTGATTCGATGGAAGCGGCTATTGAATACTGCGAAAATCTTGAATACGCAGGACATAAGAATTGGCGTTTGCCGAGTATATATGAGATAGTAACGCTTCTTGATTACTCTCAAATCAAACTGATGATCGGACACGATGAAAATTACCGGCTGTGGACTTCCACCGTGATTGAGGAATACGGTTCGGTGGTTTTCTCTTCTGAATATCTCTGGTTGCTTTCAGATTATGATTACTCTATCCAGTATGAGGTGTATGTAACGGCATCACCGAACAAAGTTATGTGTGTCCGTGGAAACGAACTGCCTGAGTCCGAATTTGTTGTTTCGGAAATAAACGGTGACGAAGTTGTCAGAGACAATGCAACCGGGCTTATGTGGCAGAAAACAAAAAGCGAGGAACAGATAAAATGGCAGGCAGCCCTTTCATATTGCGAAAACCTGAATTATGCAGGATATGACGACTGGCGACTGCCTAATGCAAGGGAAATCAATGATATGTATAACACTTCAATATTCGGTGCAGTAGAAAACCACTGGGCTGCCGACACATGGTCATCCGAAGAATCCTACGCTTTACTCTCATCTATGGACCCGATACCAAAAACTGGAACAGTGCTTTGGGCCCGCTGCGTCCGCTCGAGTTTCTGCGGTGACGACAAGTTCTGGAACGGCTCCGAGTGCGTAAATCCGTGCAGTGCCGATTCATGCTTGGGAGCAGCCAATGCCGTATGTATTCCCAAATCTTACGACAGCGTTGTCTGCGGATGCGACAATGCCGGTGACGGCTATTTCTGGAGCGGAACTGAGTGCGTAAATCCGTGCGATGCCGATCCGTGCGCCGATGTGCTGCATTCAACTCATCTCTGCACATCAACAGACTGGAACAAGCATTCCTGCGGTTGCGAAAGCGGTTATTTCTGGGATGGCACTCAGTGCGTGCCGATAACTTTGGGCAGAGTCTGCACCGGTCAGAACAAGTGCTACAACGATTCTGGTAATATTATAGACTGTCCGGCTCAAGGAGAAAATTTCTTCGGTCAGGACTGGCAGTCTGCAAAACTCGGATACTGCACACCGAGAAGTTTCAGAGACGAAACCGTTTCGGGTAAGACAGTCCGCATTGACGACAATTTGGGACTTATGTGGGTATCCGCAGGTTCAGAAACTTACGACTGGTATGAGGCCGAAGCTCTCTGCGCGAATTTGGCAAGTCAGAATTATGCAGGCTTCAACGATTGGCGGCTTCCGACGAAAAAAGAACTTTTAAGTCTTATCGACCGAAGCATATCTTATTCGGACTCTCTATACTGGACATCGAATCAAAACGGAGAATATCTGGCAACAATACTATCTTTTGAGGGATATGTAAATACCAACACCTCAAAAGACTCTTACTACAGGGTTAACTGCGTCCGCGGAAACGAAATGCCTGAAGCTGATCTGCAATCATCGACAGTAATAGTCGGCGGCAATAATTACGGAATCGTCACCGATTCGACTACACGTCTTATCTGGCAGAAAAATCCGGCAGAAAGCAAAAAAACATGGAAAAAAGCTCTTGAATACTGCGAGAGCCTGAATACGGAAAACTACGCAGGCTTGAACAACTGGAGACTTCCCAACATCAACGAACTTTTCTCCCTTATCAACAACGGAGACTCAACCCCTGCTTCAGATTTCTCTGAAATTGCGACAAAAACTGAAGATTTCTGGTCATCTACCAGCCATGCCGGCTATTATGAATATGCCTTTAACGCATATTTCAACGAAGGATATACTCATTATTCAACCAAGACTAACAAATGGAATGTCCTCTGCGTCCACAATGACCCCTGTATGGAAGGAAAATGGTGGAACGGAAGTGAATGTGTAAATCCGTGCGAACCTAACCCGTGCGCAGCTCTCGCAAATTCTACACACGAATGCACCGCAACGGCGTGGAACAAATATGAGTGCGGCTGTGACGACGGATATTTCTGGAAAGGCTCGGAGTGCTACAAGGGCACTGCTCCCGATCTGAATTACAGCGACCCTTACGGCTCGATTTCTATCTCATTCTACGCTAATCAAATCAGCAACGAGACTGACATAGATACCAATAACGGTGCAAATTTTGGAGCTTTTGCAACAGGAACTTACGGCAACGGAACAACTTCCGTAACTCCGCCGGATGCTTACACGATGTACTCATACGCCCAATATTATGACAGATCCGATTCCACCGGTGTCGAAATTTACCAGATTCCTGTTTATATGCAAAGCAGTCAGACTACCTCCGGCGAACCTGTTCTCGTTATCGAAATTCCGGCAGAAAGCGCGACTGTCGGAGAACATGCAGTTTCTTCATATCCGGGCAATACCCCGGTTCAGATAAAGCTCGTAAAATACGAATCGGATGGATCAGAAATCATCTGTTATCATGCTTTAGGTGAAGGAACGATCAATATTTCCGAAGTCGGTGATATCGCAAACCACGGATCTCTTGGATTCTCAGGCGAAATAACTCTTTACAGCCCAAAGAACTACAACGGTCACGGAAACATTTCATCACTGCTTGATAAGCCGGTCTGCGACCCGGTGTTGTAGGCTCCTCTCCTTTTCTCTCGCATTTTTGAAAAATCGAATATAATATCGCGGTGTTGCAGTAGAGACGCCATAATATGACGTCTCAAAGGTCGGAAATATTAACGACCGTGGTTGCCATAAATGAGACGTTAACGCCTTTACGGATGCGAATGCTCCGAGACGCCATAATATGACGTCTCTACGTCTTCATCAAAAACGGAAAAAAGATAGCGGAATCATTCAAAAACCCCTCCCCTCTTTCCTGACCTAACCTCCTACGGACGGTACTCGCAGCCTCAAAAACTACACATATATTTTATAAGGTATTATAATATCCGGCAATTATGGATTTTTGATGAACTGCTTAAATATGTGAGGATGTAAGATGAAGAAATTATTAGTTTTTTTTCTGACTCTCAGCGTTATTCTGATTCTTGGCTGCGGCGGCGGCAAGAAGGATGACGGCGCAAAGACAGACACGGACGCGACCGACGCCGATGTCGTCAACGATGCCGATGAACCCGGCAGCGATTCAGGCGATACGGCTCAGGAAAATGACGACGACGCCGATTCAGGCGACACGGAGCCTCAGGACACCGACAATCCTGAAACACCGGATAACGATTCCGAACCGACTCCGATAGATCCGGAAGCTACGGAAAACCACAAGATTTCAGGTATTTATCAAGCAGGAGCCGAAGTTTCAGGTATCGAAGCGGCTCTTTACGAGTGCGGCAAAACCGAAAAGATCGCCTCTTCCAACACCGATGCCGACGGAAATTACAGCTTCAACGCAGACATTTCGGCAGCAAAGACATACTGCGTGAAGGCGAACAACTTTGCAAGCTGCTTCAAGGGATCTGGCGACCATGTCGCAAACATCTCCGAAATCACGAATGCGGCTTATCTTATCGACAAAAACTGCGCTGATTTAAGAGAAAGCGAAACAAAAATAAGGGTTTACGCAAAACTCGGAACTGGCGGATGGCTGGGTGAGCTCGACTATTCCGCACTTTCCGGAATCCGCGAAGGCCTCAAGCTCCTTTCGACCTATCTTGCAGAGAGCGACACCTATAAACTTTCCGAAAAGATCGCTGAAGAGGCAAAGAAGGAGGCTCCTGAATTTGAGAAATTCTTCAACGGTTTCAGAGCCTTTTCAGACAAATCCGAAGTCGTTATCGGCTCGGACGGCGACAATGCTGATTTCGGCGTCGAGGGCGGCAGCACGACTGTTGCTCCGAATTTCAAAATCGTATGGACTTTGAAAAACAAAACGGCGGAAGCCGCTACATATAAGTTCACGACCTCAACTCCGGGCGAATATACGGCCAGGGCGAAACTTATCTACGGCGGTGAGACTGTTTCGGATGATTCGGCGACTGTCCTCTTTTTGCAGAGAAAGGGCGGCGGCACGGTCTACATCAGCGACACGTCGAAGAACATCTCGTTCAGGATCGATGACGGCATCTACGGCGTGATTCCGAAGGGCAGCATCGTCAAGAGAAACGGAAAGAAAATAAATTCAATAAGTTACACCGTGCTTTCGGCTGGCGGCAACCAGATCTCGAGACTTAAGTTCGAACCCGAAGGAGCGGAATTCTTCAGAGAGGAAGGCGGAGAGCTCGTAAGCGACGGCATGTACTTCGTCCACGAGCTCGGGACTGTCTACGGCGGCGACCCGAAAGTCCTGACAGCGACAAGGACCAACGCCGACGGCTCGGTAGATGTCATTCAGTCGGCTGCAGGCGATCCGACAATGATGGCGGCGGCTGGAGACCCGATCATGACGACAGCTGCTGGCGACCCGATCATGCAGGCTGCTGCAGGCGATCCGATCATGACGAACGCTCTCGGCGACCCGATCATGATGACTACCGGAATGGGCGACCCGATCATGGGCGCGGCTCAGGGCGATCCGATCATGGGGAGCGCTATGGGTGACCCGATCATGGGTACCGCGATGGGCGACCCGATCATGATGGGGACGAGCTCGAGCACGATGATCTCACAGACGAACCACTATTCGACATTCACGGTCGAGGCGGCATACCTTCCGCTCTCTGTCGACGCACTGGTAGCAAGGTGGAGCGACGGCTCGTACTACAACGGATATTCGCCGATCGAGTTCATCAGACTCGGTGTCGAGACCTACAAACCGGACGGCGCCGAAAAGACGAGACTCCTTTCATACCTTACCGAAGAGAAGCTGGCAGACCTCGGCAGCGATCTTTACGAGCTCATCAACAAGCCGGTCGGATTCCAGAGGAACCTCAACCTCTTCGAGAACCTCTTCTTCGTCTCCGAGTTCTATAACCGCATGAGCGCAAAGAGGGAAAGCGGCGCTGTAGCGGCAGTCAGGAACGGTCTCGAGCTTAGGAGCGCGATTGCCGCGCTTTACACGGCAACGACCTCCTACAACAGGAGCACGACCCTCGCAGACTTCTTCGATCCGTCAATGATCCCGCTTACCTACAGCGGGAAGCCCGCAAAGGACTACACTTCCAGGGCTATGGCCTCAATGGCAGGGAATGCCGAGGCTGACGAGAGATACATCGCGACAAAGCGAGAGATGATGATCTTCGCGAACTACATCACGACCTCTTCCAAAGGCCCCGATTTCAGCTCGGTCGACACTATCCTCAACCCCGACCAGCTTGTCTGCGCGTGGTTCAACAACGATACCGATCCGGCTTCATGCAACAAGGTCTATACTTTGAACAGCGCGGGTCATGTCACACTCGGCGGTACCGAAGTCTCTGTCGCGGAGGCGAACAAAATCTTCACGGATTACTTCATGCCGATGAACACACGTCTCAGCGACGATGAAAAGCTCGATCTTTTCAGAACGCTGTATCTTGCGCTCAAATACGCAGGAACGGTTTTCTACAACGGTGCCGATGTCGAGGAGCTCAACGACAAGCTTCTTGAGACGGCATACCTTGTCTTTGACGGTATCGACGGCAACGCGAACGCTGTAACGATCACAGACACCTTCGACGCTTCGGCGCACACGGTTTCCGTTCTTGACGGGAACGAGATGGCTACGCGTCCTTACCTTAAGAAGCTGAGCACGCTTACCGACAAGATCTCGCTCAAAGTCGCGGCAGAAAGCGCAAATGTCGAAAAAGTTTTAATAAATATCGAAGGTCATGAGTTTGAAAAAGTTCAGGAAAATACCAGGACTTACTACAGACCGACCGGAGATCTGAAGGAAAAATCAATAATTCTTGCTCCCGGAACTCTTGCTCAGGGAGAGAAGGCGCTCAGCGAGCTTCTCGGAAGCGAAAATGTCGACGAGCTCGGCAGCATCACAGGCAAGATGACGATCGTCGTAAACTCGAAGATCGGCAGTAAAAACTACACGACGCAGAGAACTTACGACTTCTTCGCAAACGACGACAGTGACGGAGTTTCAACGACAGAAGTACCTGCAAATATTGAAATTTATGTCAACGACTCGAACGGGCACCCGATCGCCGGCGATGCGGATCCGATGATCATCCTCAACCCGGGCAACAAGGTCTTCTACCCGAGAAACGGCTTTGTCAGCATCGAAAACCTCGCTCCCGCGGCATACACGGTCGACGCCTTCGCTGACGGCTACTTCGCGAAGAGCACGAGCGTGAACGTTCCGGCCGGCGCTACATTCAGCGTTGAGATCAGACTTGACGAAGAGATCGTCAGTTCGGCTGACGCAGAACTTGAACTGAAAGTCTCGATCGACACGGTCAAACACCCGTCGAAGGTCTATATCCAGATCTACAACGACGAGATGGAGCTTGTAGCAAACGAGACGGCGACAGGATTCGACGCAGCGGCAAAGAGCTACAAGCCGGTCAATATCGAAATAAGTTCAGGAAGATATACGCTTCTTGCCATCGGCGAGGATCTTTACAACTATGTCGAGGCGATAACTCTTTACGGCGGCAGCAACAACAAAGAGATCAAGGTCATCGCAAAGAACGCCTGCGGAAACGGCATTGTCGATTCCGCCGAAGAGTGCGAACCGGCGCTCTCTGCGCCTGTTCTCTGCGGAGATATCTATCTCGCTTCGACCTATCCTGAAAAGACAGCTACCTGCGACCCGGCAACGTGCACCTTCGACAAGACGCAGTGCGGCAAGGCTGCTCTCTGCGGAGACGGGATCCTGGATGCAGGAGAGGGCTGCGACGGCGGCGCGAAGGACTGCTCCGAAATAGCGGGCTTCGGCAGCTCGAGAGGTACAGCTCCGTGCGCAGCGGACTGCTCCGGCTATATCACGGCGAACAACTGCTCGAAGACGACGGCTTCCTGCGGAGACCTTCCGTCAGGCACGGTCTGGAACGACAGAACCGGCACATTCGAGCAGAAATACAACGGTACAGAGTGGCTTCCGGCGACAAAAGCGCCGGCATACGGCCTCACGAAAGATGAATGCACCTTCTCCTGCGCTAAAGGCTACAGGTGGAACGGCAGCAAGTGCCTTGAAAACCCGATCTCGCTCGCTCTTATCTGCACAGGCGAAACAAGCTGCTTCGACACAGAGGAGGAGACTGAGTGCCCGGCTTACGGAGAGGCTCTCTTCGGTCAGGACGCGCAGTACATGGAGGTCGGTTTCTGCACAGAGCACACCTTCTCGACAAACGGCAGCGGCAACAGCATGACTGTCAAGGATGCCTTCACCCACTACGAGTGGACGGCAAAGGCAAGTGAAAACGCAATGGACTGGGATGCCGCAGACGATTACTGCTCGCATATCGACAACGAAAGCGGTTCTACTGCAGTCTGGAGGCTCCCGAGCCCGGCAGAACTGCTCACGATCGTCAACAGCGGCACGGCAAGCCCTGCTCTCGTCGATAAATTCACGACATTCGGCCACACCTTCTGGGCAAAAGAGGATGCGAAAGTTTCCGGAAACGCATGGAGGATCGATGAGACAGGCGCAATGACAAGCGTTGCGAAAACAACGGAAAACAGCGTCATCTGCGTAAGAGTCCACGACTACGCTCCGGTTGAGAACCGCTTTGCTGAGACAAACGAGACTGTCAAAGATAATGAGAGCGGCCTCATGTGGCAGAAACAGCCGGTCGCTTCGAGGACCTGGGCTGAAGCTCTCAACTACTGCGAAGAGGTTGCAACAGCAGACAAGTTCGACTGGAGGCTTCCGAACAGAAACGAGCTTGCATCATTAATTAATTATGAAAAGGCGAACGGCGCGGCAAGCGACTTCCCGGCAATAGCGGCAAAGGGTTTCTGGACTTCGACGACTTCGATGGCTTCGACAGGCTCAGCCACCGCTGGAGCAGAAGCATGGACGGTAGACTTTGCTGACGGAAGCATCTCTTCAGCGGAGAAAAACTCCACGAAATACATAATCTGCGTAAGGAACGACGATCCGTGCTTCGGCGACGAATGTCCAGACACATGCGGATTCGACCCGTGCAAAAATATGGAAAATTCGACAGGTCTCTGCACCGCCGGCGACTACGACTTCACCTGCGGCTGCAAGTCGGGCTTCAACTGGAACCACGCGAAGTGCCTCCTCGGAACGACGAGATACATCGCCTGCGAAGGTCTGCCCGAAAACGCAGTCTGGAACACCGTCTTCGGCATCAGCCAGACCTACGACGGCGACAAGTGGTATCCGAGCGAAGTCGGCAGCTTCAACAAGATCTCAAGCAACGTCGAATGCCGCTTCAAATGCGCGACCAACTACAAATGGGATGCGGAAAACGAGGTATGCGTACCTGAATCAAGGATGGTCCAGTGCTCCGAAAAGAAGCCTTACTCCGACTGGAACAGCGTCTCCAGGATCTCTCAGACCTGGAACGGTGAGGCATGGGAACCCTCGTCCGAATCGGAATACAACGAGGAGGCGAGCGAGGAGAAGTGCCGCTTTGTCTGCAAGGATCACTACAACTGGGATATCGAAAACAAGATCTGCGTTGCCGAGACACAGACTGCTGCATGTACAGGGCTTCCGGCAAATGCAGAGTGGCACAGCGCTACGATAGAACAGACCTGGAACGGCTCGACCTGGGCTCCATTGACGACAGGAACTCACAGCACGGGCGCGATCGAAAACGAGTGCCATTTCAGATGTATCGACGAAGGCGAAAAATACGAATGGAAAAACGGCGCTTGTTCCGCAAAACCGAGAACAGTTCAGTGCGACGGGCTTCCCGGCAATGCCGAATGGACAGGCGGTTATTCGAGCATAACACAGACCTGGAACGGTTCGGAGTGGTTCCCCGGCAATGCAGGAACTTACAACACCGAAATAAATTCGGCTTATTGCCGCTTCAAATGCCTTGCAAACTACAACTGGAACGGCTCGACCTGCGTAGCTGCGACACAGATAGTAAGCTGCGGGACACTTCCTGCGAATGCCGTATGGAACATGGTTTCGCAGATCAAGCAGACCTGGAACGGTTCGGCTTGGGAACCTGCAAAAGATCCTGTCTACAGCAATGTTTCAAGCGAGACCGAGTGCCGCTACACCTGCAAGGAGAACTACGAGTGGAACGACTCCGCATGTGTTGCCAAAAAGCAGACTGTAGCCTGCACCGGACTTCCGGCAAACGCTGTCTGGAACAAGACGACGGTCGTTCAGGAATGGAACGGCACGACCTGGGCTCCCGATACAGCCGGGATCCACACGACAGGCAACGAGACAGACAAGTGCTACTTCAAGTGTATTGAGGAAAATGAAAAATTCGACTGGGTTGACAACACATGCAAAGGTCACACCAAACCCAGTGCATGCGACGACAACTCGCGTCCTGCCAACGCTTCGTGGTGGAATGCAAATATCAACCAGACATGGAGCGGTTCGGAGTGGCTTCCGACAACGACAGGCAGTTTCAGCAACAGCGCTGTCGATAACCAGTGCCGCTTCTACTGCAACGCACACTACGACTGGAACGGTGCGACATGTGAAGCGGAGACAAAGATCTCAGCCTGCGGAACACTGCCTGCAAACGCACAGTGGAACAGCGCTTCAAGCATAACACAGCATTGGGATGACAGCACTTCAGGATTTGTTCCAACTCTTACTCCGGAATACGGCACTGAGGCGACGACAACTTACTGCCGCTACAAATGCAAGGAAAACTACGAGTGGAAGAACGGTTCATGCCAGGCAGCGACAAAGACTGCAAATTGTACCGGACTTCCCGAAAACGCCGAGTGGAACACGGAACTTGCGGAAGGTCAGATCACTCAGGAATGGAACGGCAACGACTGGGCTCCGGCACTTACCGGAAGTTTCGGCGGCCAGGATGCTCCTGCGGCCAACAGCTGCATATTCAAGTGCATCAACAACTATGAATGGCAGGGCGGTCTCTGCGTCGCGAAGAAACAGACAGCACCTTGTCACGGACTTCCCGAAAACGCTGTATGGAACTCTGTTGCAACAGTATACCAGGAGTGGAAAGGGGCAGCATGGGATCCGAGCGACGCAGGAGAGTTCAACGAAGAGCCGAGTCTGACGGAATGCCGCTTCAAATGTAAGGATAACTTCACCTGGGACGGCAACGGTACTTGTGTTCCCGACACGAGAGTCGCTGACTGCGATCCTCGTCCGGCACACTCTGTCTGGAACGAGGCTCCCTCGATCTCGCAGACCTGGACATTCAACGGCCGCTACTATGAGTGGTATCCGTATCTTGAACCGCAGTACAGCGTTTCGGGAAGCGACACCGAATGCAGATATAAATGCGACACGAACTACTATCCGCTCAACGGAGAGTGCGTCGCCGATCCTTGCGACCATGACGGCTACAATCCGTGCGACGACGTGGCTCATTCGACAGGAATCTGCGAAAAAAGAGAGAATATGCTTCTTCCGTATTCGTGCGAATGCGATTCCGGATTTTACTGGCAGGGCAGAACGGGATGCCGTGCAAAAGTCATAGCTCCCGGCAATATCTGCACCGATACGGTCAAATGTCATGACAACACAGCGGAAATCGCATGTCCTGCGGAGGGTAAGACTTTCTTCGGTCAGGATGCGCAGTATACAGAAAAGGGCTACTGCGTTCCCAAGAATTTCACTCTTGAGAATGTAATGATCGGCGGAAAACGCCACAGGACCACTATCGACAACAACACCGGGCTCGAGTGGGCTTCATGGACCGGGCAGAGCCGCATATCATGGGAAGATTCCCAGACCTTCTGCGAGACACTTGAATACGGCGGGCACAGCGACTGGAGGCTTCCTTCAATTCAGGAGCTCCTCACAATAGTCAACTTCCCCAACAACTCGCCTGCTCTGGATCTGGCTTATTTCTCAAACGGTCCTCTCCAATACTACGTCTGGTCAGGCACTATGCTTAAGGACGATTCCTCACAAGCATGGTGTCTGTCTGCCAGATACGGCGCCAGCACTTATTTGTCAACAAATACCAGCGGTTACGCTTTGTGTGTCAGAGGAGAAGAAAACTCTCTGCCTGAGAGCTCTTTCGAAGAGCCGGTAGATCCTGAAGGGAACGGAGAATATGTAGTAAAAGACTCGACCACAAAACTTTACTGGCAGCAGAGTTATGTGAACAACAAAACATGGAGCGCGGCTCTTTCCTACTGCGAGGATCTTGAATACGGCGGATACAGCGACTGGAGGCTTCCGAACATCAACGAGCTAAGAACACTTATAGACTACGAAAAATCCGAGCCTGCCTCGAATCTCCCCACTGATCCTTATGGAGAATTCTGGTCGTCGACATCGCACGCGATGACAAACTCTGCCCACTATGTTTACTTCTATAGAGGTATCAGCGCTAACGGCGGAAAGACTTATACCCATTCAGTCCGTTGCGTCCGTTCCGATCTCTGCGATGAAGGTGAATTCTTCGACGGGACCAACTGCGTCTTCGATCCGTGCACTGAAAACTCGTGCCTGATGGAGCATTCCGACGGCAAATGCACTCCGCTCACATCAAGCGAATACTCGTGCGGCTGTACTGACGGATACCGCTGGGACGAAAGTTCGGAAAGCTGCGCAGCAGATCCGTGCTTTGACAATCCGTGCGCCGAAATGCCTGGTTCCGACGGAGTATGCATCCCGGCAGGCGGGACCAAATTCACATGCGGATGCGACGAGAATAATTTCTGGAACGGTTCGAGATGCATAAGGAAGAGAGCTTACGGAAACATCTGTACAAATCAAAGCAGATGCTTCAATGAAACGGAAGAGATAAGCTGCCCCTCCGAAGGAGAGGATTTCTACGGCCAGGACAAGCAGTATGCGGACAAGGGATCATGTACGCCGCAGAGCTTCACTACAACTTATGTGGAGGCAGAACCCGTTGTTACGGACAACAATACAGGGCTTATCTGGCAGGGCAGCGAAGCTCCTGGAACATACACCTTCCATCAGGCTGTGAGTTACTGCGCCGACCTTGTATACGGAGGTTATTCTGACTGGAGGATGCCGAACGTGGAGGAACTTGTCTATCTTAACGATTATGAAAACGGCAAACCTATTTTCATAACGTCGAACTACTTCTGGTCATCCGTCTCTTATCCCACAAACAAGTCTCTGGATATCAATATAGAATTTGTTTATTACAGGGGGCCGTATCTGGGTGAGCAGACCAAGACATCAACATTGAATGTGATCTGTGTCAGAGGCGAGTCTCTGCCGAAGAGCACTTTCACTGTTTCGACTGCGGCAAACGGCGATCAAATAATAACAGATAGTGTAACCGGGCTTATCTGGCAGAAGACTTATGCGAGCAACAAGACCTGGAAGGAGGCTCTAGAATACTGCGAAGGCCTGGATTACGCAGGATACACCGACTGGAGACTGCCGAACGCAGCCGAAATATTCACATTTTCGGATCCAACAAGAACAAGTACACCGAAAGTCGCTTTAGCAGGATACAGCGGGATATGGCCGAATGACGGAATGAAGAATTTCTGGTCCTCGACCACACAGGTCTCGGATACCAATATAGCCCGCAGCTTGACTGATTATGTCGGTCAACTCTCCTATGATAACAAAACAAAAGGACAATACGTAAGGTGCGTCCGTTAAGGCGATCCTGAACCCTTCCCTGCTATTCCCCCGCATTTCCAAAAATCATGGTTCAACGTTGTGGAGACGTCATATTATGGCGTCTCTCCGTCTAACGCCGCCGCGAAATTTAGGGAATTTAGGGTGTCTAGGGTGTTTAGGGGGGCGGCTATTTTTCTGAAAGTTTCGTGAGTCTGTAGAGCGCGGCCACTTCGGGACCGGTGAGCCTTCTTATCGCGCCGGTTTCGAGACCGCTGCAGGTGATATTGGCAAAACTTATGCGGGTGAGCGAGACAACGCGGCAGCCGACTGCCTTGATCATCTCCTTGACTTCGCGTTTGCGGCCCTCGACCAGCGTGATCGTGATTTCGCAATAACGGTTTCTGCGCGTGTTGATCGCGATCGCTTCGGCCTTCATCTCGACGCCGTCGATCGTGACCCCCTTTTTGATCTGATCGGCAAGCTCCTGCGTGAAGTCGCCTGTGACTCCGGCACGGTAGATCTTGCGGATCCCGAACGAGGGGTGGGTCAGCCTGTAGAGGAGTTCGCCGTCGTTGGTGAGGAGCAGGACGCCGGTCGTATCGAGATCCAGCCTGCCGACGGGAGCCGCCTTGCAGCCTTTCGGGAGAAAATCGACGACACTTTTTCTGCCGCGGTCGTCACCGACTGAGGAGAGGACGCCTGCCGGCTTGTTGAGCAGGAAATAGTCGTATTCAGCCGGCGGAGTAAGGATCTTCCCCGCAAATTCGACGCGGTCGGAATCGCTCACCTCATCCGTCAGGACCGCTATCCTGCCGTTGATCCTGACCTTACCTGCAACTATAAGCTCTTCAGCCTTCCTGCGTGAAGCGACCTTGCAAAGCGCTAAAAAACGGTTGATCCTCATCTTTTCGACCAGTGGTAAGTCATGCCGGCGACGAAGTATCCGGCGCCGAACGAAATAGCGCAACCTCTTGTTTTTTCATCTTTTTCCGCACGGTTCTTATCTTTGAACCACTGTTCGAGGACAAAGACGACGCTCGGTGCGCTGAAGTTGCCGTACCTTTGAAAAACCGTCTTCGACGGCCCGATCTGCTCTTCGCTGAGCCCGAGGATCCCGGGTTCGGTGAAACGCATCAGGATCGGCATACCGCCCTGGTGAAGCGACCACTCCTGAATGTTCCCGGAAGTCACGCCGAGAGGTCTGATTATCCTGTCCCGGACGATCGGAACGACAGCATCCTTCAGGTTGTCCTCGAGCACAAGCTTGCCGCCGTGCATCGCGAGAGAACCGCCGGCAACAAAATCCGTCTGGAGCGCCTCGACCTCCATCAGCGGAAGAGAGAACCTCGCCCTGAGCGAGTCAGGAACGACGAGGATCCCCGCCGCGCCGTCGGAAAAAAGAAGCGTCGTTTTGAGGTTTTCCTTAAATTCCACGCTCTCGACATCGTAGGTCGGGTTGACGATCCACGAGCACTGGTCAAACAGAAAGACAAGCGCCGCCCGGTCATGCTGCTCGCAGTATCTGACAGCCGATTCAAGCGAAAAAAGCCCCGCCGCACAGCCGAGATAGGGCAGCTCCTGAGGCGGAAGGTCAAGCGAAAGCCCGCACTCGACCACAAGTTTGCTGGAGAGGCTCGGAAGGACATCTGTGTCGCTGCGGATGTTGTAGGCTACCGACAGGAATCCGACATCTCCGGCACCCAGCCCGGACTGCCCGAGCAGGCGTCCGATGATCGTTCTCCCCCACTCCAGCGGGTGATATTCCGGCTTGGCGAGCCTGCGCTCCGGGAAGGCCTCCCTGTCAAGGACCGTCGGCCTGTAGGTTATCCCGACCGCACTCGCTGCACGCCTTGCGAAACGGTGCATCCGCCCGCGGTCCATGCTCTCGGGATAGAGAAACTCGATGACCTCTTCAGCCGTAAAAAGCTGCGGAAGAAGCGTAGTGATTTCAGCCAGGTAGACTCTGTTTTTCATCTGTCGCGCCTATTTGGTCTTCCTCGCGACCTCGTCGTCAATCTCCTGCTGATGGCTCTTGAAGAGCGCGAAGATCTTGTCGTCGAACTTGCCGGCATCGACATCTTTCTGGATGATCGAAAGCGCGATATCGGTCGGGATCGCCTTTTTGTAAGGTCTGTCCTTCGCCGTCAGGGCGTCGTAGATATCGGCGATCGCCAGGATCCTTTCGACAAGCCCCAGATCCTTGGCTGTCTTGTGATATGGATAACCGGAACCGTCGAGTTTTTCGTGGTGAGCCGCCGCGATCGCGGGGACCAACCTGAGCCTGCGCGGCCACTCGATCGAACTGAGAAGCTCATAGCTGTAGACGACGTGCTTTTCCATGTCGCCGCGCTCTTCGCTGCTGAGAGTCCCGCTGCGGATATTCAAGAATTCGGCCTCTTCGGGTTCAAGAAGCGCAATGACATCGCCGCCGATCTCGAATTTCATCCCTGATGCCTTTGAAATAAGCTCATCCTCTTCCGGAGTGTGCGGACGCGGCAGGTTGAGCACGTCGATCTGATCGAGCATCGCGGAAACGACCTCTCTCCGCCCGTCATCGGCAGGGATCGAGGCCAGGATATAACGCATACGCCACTTCATAGCGTTCAGCTGGTCAGGATAGAACCTTTCGCGCTTCATCAGGATCTTTTCGCGGACTCCGACCTTTCCGAAGTCGTGCAGGAGCGCCGCCGTCTCGGCTGTGTCACGGATATTTTCATCGATTTTATAGTTTTTGCAGAGCTCCTCGTCAGCCAGGACGCGGTCCAGGATCGCCATGGTGAAGGCTGCGACGCGGATGCTGTGGCCCTTCGTCGCCGGATCTCGCTGCTCGATAGCCTTTACAGACGAAATGATCATGTTGTTGAGCAGGACCTCGGTCTCGTGCTGGAGGTTGTTGTTGCTGACTGATACCGCCGCAAGTGTCGCCAGGCTCTTGAGGAAAAGCTCGTCGAGCGACGAGAAGGGTATCGGCTCTCCGGTGACCGGGTCAAGCTTGTTGATCAGCTGTGCCGCGCCGATGATCTCCCTCTTCTGCGTCAGCATCGGGACTGTGATCATCGAAACCGAGCGGTAGTTGGACTTTTTGTCGAAGGCGTCGTTGAACTTGTATGGCTTGTCGTCCGGGATGTTGTAGGCATCCGGGATGTTAAGGACCTCGCCCGACTTGCAGACATAGCCGACAAGACTCGTGGTGTCGTAGGGGACTTCGCGACGTCCGCCGCCCGTGTTGAGCCCGAGACGGCTGTTCTGGCTCGTCATGAAGTAGATCTTATCCTTGTTGTCGTTCATCAGGTAGAGCGTGCCGGCCTCTGCATTCGTCGCGTTTCTGAGGAAGCTCAGGATCTTGTCGTAGAGAACGTTCTGGTTCCTCTCGATAGCCAGACTCACACCTATCTCGGCATAGGCGATAAGCTTGTCGTAGGTGCTGTTGCCGAACTCGTTGTTAAGGGCGACCTTTTCACGCAGATCGGAATTTATATCAATAAAATCAATGATATACGAAAGCGAAAACCGGTCGAATTTCTCTCCGTCGACTCTGAAGATGTTCTGTGAGATCTGCTTGAAAGTGCATCCGAACGAGACAAGGATCGTCGCCTTGCTGTCGATTACGAGCGGAAGCGAAGCGTTGAAATCGGACTCCGAAATGACAAGAACATACTGTTTTGTCAGGGGTTCTGCCTCTTTGACTTCATCAAGCGAGTCGTAGACCACGACCTTTCTGTTGTCGATCTGGGCGATTTTCAGAAAATCGGGAATAAAAACAACACCTGACGGAGAGACATCGTCTAAAACCGGATTAAAGCTCATCACAATCTCCTTTGTACAACGGATAAAAGCCGCGCAGAGTAACACAAAACTCAAAAAATTGAAATTTTGTACAATAATTAACGGCAAAAAGTTTGCGAAAGCAGTACATTAAATCGGGACAGTAGTTTTTAGATTTCGGTGGAGCCTCATGGTCAGCTCCCATTTTCAAGCCAAATATCAGACAAACAGCAGCGAACAGCCGTCGGATTTTTTCTCTTCTTTGTTTTCAGCCGGAGCTGTCGCGCCGTCAGCAGTATCTTCCTGTGTTGTACCAGTTGTCGGAACTTCGGTATTGGTTTTATCTACATCTTCCTCTTCTGAATCGGGATATTCAATGAAATCGTAGCAGTCTTCTTCGGAGGAATCTCCGCAATCGACTTGAACAGTGCATACACAGCATTCTTTATCTTCACATGTTTTAAATCTTTCCATGCAGTCATATTCTCTTTTATATTCGTTTCTCCAATATTCAGAGCGGCAGCAATCCGCGAATTCATGTACCG
>JAEEGL010507689.1_pt1 | contig 18720 bp, 14 predicted proteins | sample 9134231 | NCBI WGS metagenome assembly JAEEGL01 (sample SAMN16246548, study PRJNA631951) | gut metagenome | biome: gut microbiome; feature: rumen; material: fiber-attached | host: Bos | place: Iran: Karaj | collected 2018-10 | reverse complement strand
TTAGGCTAGAACGGTAGGGGACCAGCCGGGAACGGATGCCTGCAAGGAGCGCACCCATCTCATCGGCCCATAAGGGGTTATTCCCATCGGCTTCTACTTCATGTCGTATAAGGACGATAGCGCACTCTCCGGGATGCTGGTCCAGGGCCAGCAGAAGAGCGTTCACGGTTTCCATGAAAGTTAGATTGGCGCTGTACTTGTCGTGATAGATTCCCATGGCTCCGTTCGCCAGGGCCGGTCGGAGGTCAAACGCACGGACCCCGCAGTTCCAGAGGCCCGCTCCAGGTCCAGCTTGACACCACAGGCGGCAAGCAAGAGGGCAAAGGCTATGAGGATAGGGGGTCTCATGGAGTATTATGTGCAAAAATACGTTTTTTCAAGGAAATACATTGCGAGAACAGTAAAGGTTTTTGAGTATCTTTGTAAAGAGTGAACAAAGTGTGAAATGAAAGATATCTTCCAGGGACTGAACAGCCGGCAGGCGGAGGCCGTGAAGGCCACCGAGGGCCGTGTGCGCGTGGTGGCGGGTGCCGGGACGGGCAAGACCAAGGCGCTCACGCACCGCTATGCGTACATCGTGAACGTGCTGGGCATCGACCCGGCGAATATCCTGTGCCTTACCTTCACCAACAAGGCCGCGGCCGAGATGCGGAGCCGTATTTCGGAGATGGTCCAGAGCGGAGATTACAATGACTTTGTATGCACCCTGCACGGCTTCTGCGTCAAGTTCCTTCGGAAGGAAATCTATCGGCTGGGCTTCCCCAGGAGTTTCACCATCCTGGACGAGGAAGACAGCAAAGCCATCGCCAAGCAGGCCATGGATGAGATGGGCATCAAGCGCACGGAAAAGACCGTGAAGCAGTTCCTGGAGGCCGTGGAGAAAGACAAGGCGCTGAACGGTTATATCCAGGCCTATATGCTTCCGGGATGCGTCATCACCGATGAGATGCGCCGATCATCCCGCTTGTGCGGCTACGTAGCCCGCCAGATGAAGAACTATGCGCTGGATTTCGACGACCTGATGAACGTCACCAAGTACATCCTGGACCACTTCCCGGAAGCCTGCGAGGAGTGGCAGAATATGCTGAACTACATCATGGTGGACGAAGCCCAGGACTGCAACCTGGACGACTGGGACCTGGTGGAGCGCCTGGCCGCGAGGCACCGGAACCTCTTTGTGGTGGGAGACCCTGACCAGTGCATCTATGAGTGGCGCGGCGCCCGGCCGGACCTCTTTGTGAACTTCGCGGCCGAAAAGACCATCGTGCTGGATGAGAACTACCGCTCTACGCCCCGCATCCTGGACATTGCCAACTGCGTGATAGCCAATAATGTGAACCGTATCCCCAAGGATCTCTTTACCCGGAAGCCGGAAGGGAAGGCAGTGATTCACTTCCATGGAAAGAGCGAGAAGGAGGAGATGGAATGGATTGTGTCTCAGATCAGGATGATTCTGGGCGGCGGTGCCGGCATTAACGATATCGCCATTCTGTATAGGAGCACCTATCAGTCACGGGCGTTGGAGCAAGAACTGCTTAATGCCCATCTGGAGTATACCATCTGGGGCGGCACGCGTTTCTTTGAGCGCAGGGAAATCAAGGATGCCCTAAGCTATCTCAGGCTGGTGAATAACCAGGATGACGACCTCTCATTCGAACGCATTATCAACGTGCCTTCCCGCAAACTCGGCAAGAAGTTTCTGGACATCGTAAGGGATACGGCCGCCCAGCAGGGCATATCTCTGTATAGTGCTCTTCAAATCTACTATCCGGAGAAGGCTGCTGGCTTCATCGCTCTCATCGAGGATGCCAAGCAATTCGCCCGGGAGAACCGCGTGAGCGACCTCTTGAACCGCATCCTGGATGCATCCGGCTATAAGAGGATGGTCCGCGAGGACCAGGACGAGGACCGGCTGGAGAATCTAGACGAACTTCTGAGTTCCATCCGCTTCTATGAGAGCGTCCGCACGCCCGATGAAAGCACCTTGGCCGATTACCTGCAGGATGTGGCACTGTACACCAACGATGACCATCGGCGCGACACGCCCACCCTGAAGCTCATGACCATCCATCAGGCGAAGGGCCTGGAGTTCCCGTACGTTTTCGTCATCGGCTTGTCCGAAGGCATCTTCCCCAATATGCGCACCATCCGAGAGGGCAAGAAGAACGGCGAGGAAGAGGAGCGCCGGCTTATGTACGTGGCTATCACGCGGGCCGAAAAAGCCCTTTTCCTGACCGAGTCGGAGGGGTTCAACATCTCCACCAAAACCAACAAGTATCCGTCCCGCTTCCTGGCTGAGATTAAACGCGACTTGGTTGTGACGGAAGGGGTGATATCGCCAGAACTGTGGAAGGGGACACGAAACCTGAGCCACGTACTGGACCAGGAGGATTACTTCGAGAAGGATCGGGAGGAATATAACAGTCCGTTCAAGGTGGGGGACACCGTTACGCATCCGGTCTTTGGCGACGGTGTCATAGTATCGGCCAACAAGGACTGCTCCAGCTTCGAGGTAAAGTTCGATAACGGGAGCACGCGAACGCTCCGGGCGGCGTTCCTGAAACAGTCGGATCTGCCGGAGGATTAATTCGATATGCTTATGCTAGACGAAAGATTCATAGTAGTGCCATCGGCCACGATAAGGATGGCGCCTCCATCCAGGAAGCCCACGAAACGGCCGTCAAGGTGTCTGCTTTCGTATGTACAAAGAAAGGGGCTATGCCCGAGATTAAAAAATAAATTTGCCTATGAAACCCATTCAAACAGAAAAGGCTCCGGCGGCCATCGGTCCTTACAGCCAGGCCATTGACAGCGGTGCCGGTATTGTCTTCGTATCCGGACAACTTCCCATCGATCCCGCAACAGGGGCTTTCCCCGAAGGGGGCGTGAAAGAGCAAACTCGCCAGAGTCTCACGAATGCAAAAGCCATTCTGGAGGCAGCGGGGCTCAGTCTTGCCAATGTGGTAAAGACTACCGTCTTCCTTGCCGATATGGGGGACTTTGGGGCGATGAACGAGGTTTACGCTGAGTTTTTTAAGGCTCCCTTCCCGGCCCGGAGCGCCGTGGCCGTCAAGACCTTGCCCAAGGGCGCACTCGTGGAGATTGAGTGCATCGCCGCCAAAGATTTCTCCGGGAGCATCCGGCTTATTTGAATATGGAAAAGAAGTACGAGTTATCCGAGGTCTTGGAGGTTGCTTCCGAGGCGGGGCATATTCTCCTGGAGAACGGGGCGGAGATTTCACGGGTGGAGGACATTATGTCCCGCATTGCCAACCACTATGGTGTGGATTCCGGCAATTTCTTCGTCATCTCCAATGGTATCTTTACCACCGGCAATTCCGAAAAGGTCTCCAAGGCTGGCGGGCAGGCTTCCACCTATGCCAACGTGGATTTCATCCCGATCCGGGGGGTTCAGCTCTCGAAGGTACGGGCCGTGAATCAACTGAGCTACGACATTGTCGGCGGCCGATGCTCCTTCGAGGAGGCGCGTGAGCGCATTCGCCAGATCAGGGTGCTTCCGCCAAAGCCCATCTGGGAGCAGATACTGGCCACAGGGTTTGGTGCAGGTGGGTTCTGCGCTGTTTTCGGGGGCGGGTACCTGGACTGTGCCGCCGCTCTGGTGGTTGGATTCATCCTGGGCGCTTGGATACTACTTGTAAGCGGCCGATATCTGTCCAAGATTGTGGGCGGAATCAGCAATGCCCTTCTGGCCACCCTTCTTTGTATCGTTTCCTGGAGAATCGGCTTCGCGGAAAGCCTGAGCAATATCATCATAGCGGCCATGATGCCGCTCGTTCCCGGAGTACCCTTCGTGAACGGTGTGAGGGACCTGGCCAATTCCGATTACCTGGCCGGCTTGACCCGTCTGACAGATGCTATGCTGGGCTTCTTCTGCATTGCTATCGGCGTGACGGCTTCTTTCCTCCTGGATGGCGCCGTGTTCGGCGGTATCGTGAGCCTCCAGGGTGTCAGTGTGAATCCTGAGACGGAATCGTACTGGATTCAGGCTCTTGCCGCCCTTGTCGGCACAATGGCCTTTGCCTGCTTATTCGGTGTGGACCGCATTCAGTATCTGGGCATGGGAATCATAGGGGCGCTGGGCTGGATGGCTTATCTCGTGCTTGCACGGCAGGCGGGGGCAACGGCTCCTGTGGCTGCTCTGTTCTCGGCCATGCTGGTGTGCCTGATGGCCCGTGTGGTGGCTGTCCCGGCCCGTTGTCCTGCCCAATTATTCCTCATCTGTGGCCTGTTTACCCTGGTTCCCGGTGCGGGCATCTTCTGGTCCACCTATTATCTGACGTCGGGAGATTTGGATATGGCTACGTCATTCGGCTTTGCGGCCGCTAAAGTAGCCGTAGCCATTGTCCTGGGGATCGTATTTGCTATGGAACTGCCTCAGCGCCTTTTCTCGCGAAAAAACGGCGCCCACTGATGTAAAGAGAGTCCGTTCCGTTTGCTGGTTCTACAACTTATTTCTGAAGTCTAACGGCGTTTCCTAAGGAATTAAAGACTATTAATAAGCAGCCAACAGTTATTTAATTCTCCGCTATGGTGTAAATCAATCTCTGGAAATCCGTCCCGAAAACTTGACGGTGGTCAGCCGGGACGAACCCCAAGCTCTCATAGTACTAGAGAAGATGAGGGTACTCAGTCTCGACTATAATGGAGATGCGCTTGAATCCCAGTGAGGCCCCTTTGATGATACCATCCTCCAGAAGCGCCCTCCCGATACCTTGCTTCCTGTAATCAAGATGGACCGCCAGGGAATCCAGGTAGTACTCTCCGGGGTCTGCCTCAGGGTCTGATTCGGGTTGGACGGTGAAAAAGGCAGGCCAATACTTCCGGAAGGTCTTGTCGCGGAGCTTCATATACCATTCTCCCGGGTAGGAGAGAAGGGCCCCTGCAGGGGTCCCATCGACCTCCGCTAGGCGGGTATTTTTCCAGGAGTAAAGCGTGTCCTCCCGGCCCTCGCACTCGGTGATACACTCAAGGAATTCCGTCATGTCGTCCGAGAGGACATCCTCGAAGTCATAGAAGTGCATCCCGGCGAGAATACATTCAGCAAGGAAAGGGGCATCGGATGGCTTCGCGTCGCGAATTGTGAGCATATAGGTTACTTGGAGAGTTCTTTCTTCACGATGGTTGAGATGGTCCGTCCGTCGGAGAGGCCGGCAAGGGCCTTGTTGGCTGCGCCCATTACTTTACCCATGTCCTTGATAGAGGTAGCGCCTACCTGGGCGATAATCTCCTGGATCTTGGCTTTAACTTCTTCGGGGGAGAGCTGCTTGGGAAGATACTTCTCCATAACGGCGGCTTCGGCCAACTCGTTGTCGGCCAGCTCCTGACGACCTGCGGCCACGTACTGCTCGGCGGCTTCCTTCCGCTGTTTGACCAGCTTCTGGATCATCTTGAGGATATCCCCGTCGGTGACTTCCTTCGCGCCGCCTTCGCTGGTCTTGAAAAGAAGGATTTCACCTTTAATTGCGCGGGTGGCATTCATCGCCACGGTGTCCTTGGCCTTCATGGCCTCTTTGATGGACTGCTGGATTTGCTCTTCTAGTGTCATATTTTTTGTTGTTAGTTAAATCAGGCGAATGCCCTCGGCCGCCATGGCTTCGAGGGCTGTTTGGTGTCCTTCGGCATCCACGTAGGCCAGGCAGTCTTTCAGGACCGACACCTTGAAGCCGGCTTTCAGCAGGTCTTCAGCCGTGTTGCGTACGCAGAATTCCGTGGCGATGCCGCATATCACTACGTGCTTGATTTCCAGGAGTTCCAACACTTCGGCCAGGCTCTGTCCGGCGGCGTTCCGGCCCTCAAAGCCGCTATACTGCTCCGTGGCGGGGTCTTCTCCCTTGAAGAAGCAGAGGTCTTCGTTCACAAACGGCTGCAAAGCTTCGTGAATATCGGCTCCGTGGGTGCCCTGCACGCAATGCGGTGGCCAGGGACCGCCAAATTCGACAAAGGAGCTGTGATTGGCCGGATGATGGTCCTGGATCCACAAGATGGGACCTTTGTTCTTTTGGCCGATATAGTCCACCGTAGCGGCTACGGCCTTATCGGCCTCCTGGCAGGCCAGGGAACCGTCTATGAAATCGTAGAGCATGTCCACGACAATGAGTGCGCTGTCTTTCATAGGAACAAAGATACGCAAAAAATAGTATATTTGTGGGAATAAAACTCAGTTGGAATGAATCAGATTAACAACGCCTACGTATCGGACAAGTACCAGTACACCATGGGGAAATCGTATCTGGAATGTGGAAAGCAGGAACAGATTGCCGTGTTTAACCTCTTTTACCGCAAGGCTCCGGAGAACAACAACTGGGCGGTGGTGAGTGGAACGGAGGAAGTGCTGGAGATGGTGCAGGCCCTGGGAACGGAGCCGGAGGAGTTCTATGAGAAATTCCTGCCCGGAGAGGAGTACCGGGAGTTCCGGAAGTACCTGAGTACCATGAAGTTCACGGGCGATGTGTACTGTATGCGGGAAGGGGAGATCGTCTTCCCCAACCAGCCCATCGTGACGGTGGTGGGCCCTATGATCCAGGCCCAGGTGCTGGAAACGCCTATGCTGTGCATCCTGAACCACCAGATGGCCGTTGCCACCAAGGCCTCGCGTGTGTGCCGATCCACGGACAAGCCGGTTTCCGAATTCGGTTCCCGCCGCGCCCACGGCCCCTGGGCGGCGGTCTACGGCGGCAAGGCCGCCCAGATTGCCGGCTGCGCCAGCAGCTCCAACATCCTTACGGGAGCGTTTAACAACGTGCCGTCCACCGGCACTATGGCGCATAGCTTCGTCACCTCCTACGGCAGCACCGTGGAAGGGGAGCACAAGGCTTTCTGCGATTACATCCGTACGCACAAGGGCGAAAACCTGATTCTGCTCATCGATACCTATGATACGCTGCGCTGCGGCGTGAAGAATGCCATCCGTTCCTTCAAGGAGAACGGCATTGACGACAACTACGCCCCCGGTTACGGCATCCGGCTGGACAGCGGAGACCTGGCCTACCTGTCCCAGGAAGTGCGCCGCATCCTGGACGAACAGGGGCTCAAGAAGTGTAAGATTTTCGCCACCAACGGCCTGGATGAATACCTCATTACAGACCTGGAGCGGCAAGGCGCCCGGATAGATTGCTACGGCGTGGGTGATGCCATCGCTACCTCCAAGGCAGCCCCTTGCTTCGGCAATGTGTACAAACTGGTCCAGGTGGACGATGAGCCCGTCCTCAAGCGTTCGGAAGACAAGATCAAGCTCATCAATCCCGGCTTCCAGATCACCTGGCGCATATCGGCCCAGGATAGCGTAAAGGGCCATAAATTCGACGGTTACGCCCACAAGGTGGATGTCACCTGCCTGCGCGGAGACGCCCTGGACATCGCTCTTCAGCACGGAGAGACCGTCACCGTGCGCGACGAGTACGATTCCTACAAGTACAAGACCTTCGAACAGGGTTCCTACGAAGCCCGTCCGCTGCAGCACCAGGCCATCGCCAAGGGCGTTCGCGTATGCCCCCAGCACACCCTGGCCCAGAAGCAGCAGTTCTACCAGGATAACCTGCACCACTTCTCCCCGGCGGAGCGCCGCCTCATCAACCCTCACTATTACAAAGTGGACATCTCCGACGCCCTGTACGACGTGAAGATGTCCATCATTGGGAAACTGGTCAAAGAAATTGAAGAATTTAAATTGTAGCCGTGGAGCTAAGTGCCTGATTATCAGAAATAAACGAAAAATCGATTACCCTGAACAGAGTAATCGATTTTTCATAAGTGACTGTAGGCGAGAGAGTTATCTCCACGGCCACCTTATTCAACGAAAGTCATTTCGTTGAATAGATAGTCTGCATGGCCGATTTCCTTGATGATAAAGAGGATGTAGCGCACGTCCAGGGAGATGTTGCGGCAGATTTCCGGGTCGAAGACCAGGTCACTCATGGTGCCTTCCCATACGCGGTCGAAGTTGATGCCGATGAGGTTGCCCTGGGCATTCAGCACCGGGCTGCCGGAGTTGCCGCCCGTGGTGTGGTTGGTGGCCAGGAAGCATACCGGCTGATTCTCGTGGCCGCCTTCGGCATAGATGTCCCGCAGCGTCTGGGGAATGTTGTAGTCAAAAATCTCCGGATTGTCCTTCTCCATAATGCCGCGCAGGGTGGAGACGGGCTGATACCAGATGGCATCGGCCGGCCGATAGCCCTCCACATGGCCGTAGGCCACGCGCAGGGTGAGGTTGGCGTCCGGGTAGAAGGCGCGCTCACGTTCGAACTCCATCTGGCCCTGCATGTAGTCGCGGTAAACCAGGTTGATGCTCTGGTTGAATTCGGCAACCGGCGGGGCAATGGTGGAGGAGTAGAAGTCGTTGAGGGCATCGGCCAAAGCCTTGGCTTCATCCCCGGATGCAAAGACGGCGTCCTTCCAGGCTTCCATGGTGCCATACTGGGCCCGCTTATCCAGGAAATACTGGGGTTTGTAAATGTCGTCCAGGGCCTGGTCGAAGGCTGTCATCATGGCCACAAATATCTCTTCATCAATGGGCTGATAGTAGTCCTTTTTGTTGAAGCGGGGGTTCAGGGCCATCTGGAGCCGCTCGATGGTGAGCACCGTCTCACGGTAGTATTCGTAGGCCCTGAAGAGGGGATTGCGTGCGGCATAAAGCTGTGCCAGCCGTCCCGTAATACCCTCAAAGCGAGTTCCTTGCGCCCATTCCTCGAAGCGGGCTTCATAGTCCTGCTTTACGGGCACCACTTTGTTCTTCCGGAGACCCTTTTCCTCACCCTGCCATTTCTTCCAGGCGTTGGCCACGGAGGCGTACTTGGAGGAGTACTGGATGCGTACGGCCTGGCTCTGGTCCATATACTTCTTCATAAGGTTCAGGCGGGTGGTGCGGAGGGCAATCTTCTCCGGATCGGAGACATCCTGGATATAGCGGACGGCCTCTGAATGAATATATTCCTGCGTGCTGCCGGGGCAACCATACACGAAGGTGAAATCGCCATCCTTTACGCCTGCACGGGAGATTTTCAGGGATTTCTTGGGAGTGTACGGCACGTTGTCCGGGCTGTAATCGGCCGGCAGATTGTCGGGGCCGGCATAAATGCGGAAGATGGAGAAGTCGCCGGTGTGGCGGGGCCACATCCAGTTGTCCGTCTCTCCGCCGAATTTGCCGATGGAGGACGGGGGAGCGCCCACCAGGCGGACATCGCGGTACTCACGGAACACGAAGAGGAAGTACTGGTTGCCGTAGTACAGGGCTTCCACGCTGGCCTTGAGGCCGTTGCCTTCGGCCGTGGCCTGCTCTTTCAGTTTGTCGGCGTTCTTTTTGATGAGCGCCTGCCGCTGCTCTTCCGTCATCTTGGTCTTGTAGCCTTTGAGTACCAGGGCAGTTACGTCCTCCATGCGTTCCAGGAAGCGCACGGTAAGGCCCGGATTCGGGAGCTCATCGGCCTGGGTGAGGGCCCAGAAGCCGTCCTTCAGATAGTCGTGTTCCACGGAGGAATGCCGCTGGATGAAGCTGTAGCCGCAGTGGTGGTTGGTGAACAGGAGGCCCTGGTCACTCACCAGTTCGCCGGTGCAGCCGCTGCCGAAGAGCACCACGGCGTCTTTCAGCGAAGCCTGGTTCACGCTGTAAAGGTCTTCGGCGGTGAGTTGGAAGCCTTTGGCCTGCATGTCGCCGATGCGCTGGGAAATCAGGGCGGGAAGCCACATACCTTCATCGGCCCGGAGGGGCTGGAGCGCGCAGAGGAAAAGCGCAGCCAGGAGGGAGTATTTCTTAATCATTTCAGAGTATGGTTACTGTTTTAGGGGTTTCTTTTTGCACAGGGCTACATAGGTGAGCAACACCACGTTCATCATAAGCGAATACAGGATGGCGGGGATGGCCATTTCCTGGTTGTTGAACACCAGCGGGCTGGAGGCTACGGCAATGGCCTGGGCTGCGTTTTGCATCCCCACCTCGATGAGGATGGTCCGGCGTTCCCGGACGCTGTTTTTCAGCAGGCGGGACAGAAGGGCGGCGCAGGCGATGGCTACCAGGATGAGCAAGGTTACGCACAGGCCCAGGGTGCCGATATGGGCGAAGATGGTCTTGTAATGCTGGAGGAAGAAAACGGTCACCAGCAGCATCAGGGCCGGGAAAGCGGCCTTGGAAAGAACACGGTCTATGCGGGTGGCGGCGCTGGGCCAGCAGTAGTTCACGACGATGCCCAGGACAACGGGCAGGAGCATAAGCAGAAGGTTCTGCTTGAGGAGGTTCCCCACCGGCAGGTGAATGCCGGCTTCGGCTCCGGCCGAAGCGGAAATCCAGCCCATAATCAGAGGCAAGGTGACCAGGGTAATCAGGCTGGTGAGGGCGGTGAGCGTGACGGAAAGGGCTACGTCACCGCCGGCCAGCTTGGAAAAGATGTTGGACGAACTACCACCCGGACAGCAGGCAATCAGCACCAGGCCGATGAAGAACACCGGCGGCAGATGGAACAGATAGCCGATGCCGATAGCGATAATGGGCAAAAGCACCAACTGTCCGGTGAGGGCCACAATAAAGGCCTTGGGGCGGGTGAGGACCCAATAAAAATCCTTGGGCCTGAGCGTGAGTCCCAGGTCGAACATCAGGACTGTCAGGATGGGCAGTACAATCCAGATGGTGTTCATGCAGGCTTACTTCTTAATGGCGTAAGGACGCACGTATCGGTTGCCGGTCTGATCCTTGATGGCTTCGATGAATGCCGGGGCATAGGCCGGGGAAGTGTGCCGGCCAGGGACGATCTCGCCGTCTTTGCTGGGCCGCATCACTTGGTCATTGTGCTTCACAATCAGGAACTTGGCCAGTTTATCCCAGCGCTTCATCATCTGGTCCGTATAGGCGATGGTGGTGGCGGTGAGGTACTCGGCCCGTTCTCCGGCGGTGAGTTCCTGGGCCTTGGCATCTACGGCGTCCTGCTGGGCTTCGTAGTAGTCTTCCAGGCCTTTCTGGGCTTCCAGCAGGTCCGGATACATGGCGCTCCAGCGCGGGTATACCATATTGGCCACCCAGTTGTTCATCCAGAAGGCGCTCTCAAAGGAGAATTCGGTGATGCGGTTGTTTTCCTGGCGGAACGGGTCCGGGATGCGGTTGATGCCGCAGTACACGGGTACGTAGGCCACCATGGTGGCATCGTCCATATTGAAATAGGTGATGCCGCCCACTGCGTCTGGCAGCCAGCTGCGCATACGGCAGACCATGGTCATGGCGCTTTGCTGACAGCCGATGGGACGTTCGCGGAACATATCGGTTCCGTCGGCGCTCTTGAAGCTCACGATCTGGTTGCGGTAGGGAGATGCCCAGGGGCCGGCGCTCATATCGGCCGTCATATCCAGGGCGGTGCCTTCATAGTGGTCGCGCATGTCGTTCTGGATGTCGCGGTAGCTCACCAGTTTGTCGGGCTTGATCCACAGGGGCAGGCTGTCGTGCACCGAACTGTCTCCGTTGAGGTAGGGGAGGTAGGCGTCCATTTCCTCCGTATTGTAATGGTGGCGGAAGAAGCTCCAGACGCGGGCGTCGCAGGAGCGGATGGAGTTGACGGTCAGGTTGCCGTAGGCTTCGCGGAAGCTGAAATCCGCGTCCGGACCTTCGTAGTAGCCCATTTCCTTGGCGAAAGAGATGACATCGGCGCTGTACATACAGTTGCCGTCGGCAGTGACATAAAAGCCCAGCTTCTTGTCCACTTTCTTGGCCTGCGGGAACTGGCGGATGCGACTGGTGTTGGCATAGGCGGTGATGCAGTCGTCGGGGACGCGGAGGGCTACCCACACGGCGCCCTTGCGTCCGGGGCCCTTGCCGATGAGTTCCATGATCCAGGCCTCGTCCTTGTCACAGACGGCGAAGGACTCGCCGGTGGCGTTGTAGCCGTATTCCTGCACCAGGTTATGCATCACGGCAATGGCTTCGCGGGCCGTGGCACTGCGCTGCAGGGCCAGCTGCATCATGGAGAAATATTCCAGATAGCCTTCCGGATTCCGAAGTTCCGGACGTCCGCTCCAGGTGGTTTCCATGATGGAGACCTGTTTTTCGTTCATCAGGCCCGTGACGGCATAGGTGTAGGGCACCTGGGCAATGTAATGCACGCCATCGGGGGCATGACGGTCCCGGATGGCAATCATTTCCCCGGCTTCGTGCGCACCGGCCGGGCTGTAGCTAAGGGCCGATATGAAGCCGAAACTGTCGCAGTTGTACGTGCAGATGACGCTTCCGTCCACGGAAGCTTTCTTTCCAACAATAAGATTGGTGCAGGCATCAGAATGGCTGCTCGATGCCAGGAGCAGGGCGGCGGCAAAGGCCGCAGTTACAATCCGTTTCATCATGCTCAAAGATAGAAAATCTTATCCACAAATGCAAGATTTGCATTTTTCACGCTGTTTCGCTAATTTTGTAATCTACACAACCACAGAAGCATTATGAGAATTCCTGAATCCGAACTCATTATCAACGGCGACGGCTCCGTTTTCCACATCCATCTCAAGCCCGAAGAACTGGCCGACAATGTCATCATGGTGGGAGATCCCAACCGCGTGATGATGATCGCCGAATTTCTGACGGACATCGAGTTCCAGCACGCCTCCCGTGAATTCGTTTCCGTTACCGGCAAATACAACGGGAAACGCATCACGGTCCTTTCCCATGGCATCGGTCCGGACAACATCGATATCGTGATGACGGAACTGGACGCTCTGGCCAATGTGGATTTTAAAACCCGTGAGGTAAAGCCGGAGCACCGGGCGCTGAACATCCTTCGCATCGGCACTTCCGGTGCCCTGCATGCCGATATTCCCCTGGGTAGTTTTGTGCTTTCGCACATGAGTGTGGGCTTCGACGGCGTCATGAACTGGTATGGCAACCGCGACAAAGTGACCATTCCGGAAGTGGAAGAGGCATTCAAGAAGCACATGCACTGGAGTCCTTATCTGTCTTCTCCGTATTTCGTGAAGGCTTCCAATAAGATCATCGACGTGATGAAGGACGTCACCATCAAGGGTGTAACCATTTCGGCTCCGGGCTTCTACGGTCCTCAGGGCCGCATCGTCCGCCTGCCGTTGGCCATGCCCAATATGCTGGAAGACGTAGAGAGTTTCCGCTTCTCGGCCGATGGGCAGGACTACCGCATCACCAACTTCGAGATGGAGAGCGCTCCGCTGGCCGGCCTGTGCGCCCAACTGGGACATAACGCCGCTACGGTGTGCTGCATCATTGCCAACCGCTACCTCAGGAGCTCCAATCCGGATTATAAACCCAAGATTTGGGAACTGATAGAACTCTGTTTGGAGAGAATCAGTACGCTCTAAATCAGATACTTAGCATGATGTCATTCAGGAGGCCGCCGGCGGTTTGCCGGGTACCGGCCCCGGCTCCTTGTATGAGCATCGGGGAGGGGTAGTCTCCGGTGGTAATGAGAATGGCATTGTCCGTGCCGCGGAGTCCGTACAGCGGACTGTCCGGTCCCACTTCCTGCAATCCCACTACGGCGTGCCCTGCAGCATCTACGGAGGCTACATAACGGAGTTTGCGTCCGGCGGCCGCCGCTGCGGCGTAACGCCGGTCGATATCGGCCGGAATGGGCTCCAGCGTTACCTGCGTGGCTTCCAGCGGAATACCGGCCTGGCGGCTCAGGATCAGGATCTTACGCAAGACATCCTTGCCACTTAAATCGATGTTCGGGTCCGGTTCCGTATAGCCTTTCAGGCGGGCGTCTTCTACCAGGTCCTCCCAGCCAGTTCCCCTGTAATTGTCCAGCAGGTAATTCAGTGTGCCGGAGAGCACGGCGTCCATCCGCACCAGGGTGTCGCCGCTCTGGACCACGCGGTCCAGGGTTACCAGGACCGGCAGCGCGGCGCCGGCGGTGGTCTCATAGCGCAGGGAAACGCCGGCCTTGTGGGCATCGGCCTGCAGGTTGCGGAACTGCGCGTAAGTGCCGGAGAAGGGAATTTTGTTGCAGGCCACCACGCTGTAGCCGCTGTGGAAAAGGTCGGGATAACGGAAGCCGATTTCCTCGTTGGCGGTGCAGTCGATGAAGAGGGCATTTTCCAACGACAGGGAACAGAGGGCGTCGATGTACGAGTCCGTCTGGCCGGCCTCCAACAATTCACCGGCGTGCTGCAGGTCAATTCCTTCCGTATCAATGATGTAGCGTGTGCTCCTGGCCAGGCCGCACACGCGCAGTTCCTTGCCGGAACGCTTGGCGATGGCGGCTGCGTTGTCCCGCAGCATCTGTACCAGGGCCTTTCCCACGCGCCCGTATCCGGCGATGAACAAGGGAATGACCTGGGTGGTGAAGCGGTCGAAGAATTCGTGGTGGATGGCCCGGATGGCCTCGTGGGCGCGGTCGCTGGGTACAATCACGGAGATATTACGCTCCGAGGAACCCTGGGCGGTGGCGCGTACGGGGATGCTGTGGTGTCCCAGGGCGGCCAGCATCTGGCCGGTGGCCCCGCTGTGCCCCAGGATGTCGTCGCCGATGACGCAAACGATGGAAAAGCCTCTCTCCACCCGCAGCGGATTCAGCTTCCCCAGGGAAATCTCATAGGCGAAGCAGGCATCGGCCGCACGGCGGGCTTTTTCGGCATCGGCCGTGGAAATGGCGATGCACATCGAATGGACGGAGGAAGCCTGCGTGATGAGAATGATGTTGATGCCGGCGCGGGACAGGGCGTCGAACAGGCGCGAACTGAAGCCGGGAACACCCACCATACCGCTGCCTTCCAGCGAAATGAGCGCAATGCCGTCGGAATGGGCGATGCCGATCACGCCGTCCTGGGAACGGGGCGGGTTTTTCTCCACCAGCGTGCCCGGTTCGTCGGGGTGGAAGGTGTCTTTCACATAAATGGGAATGCCCTCGGCCACAACGGGTTGGATGGTGGGCGGATAAATCACTTTGGCGCCGAAGTGGGACAGCTCCTGTGCCGCCCGATAGGAGATATGCGGGATGGGACGTGCCGTAGGAACCACCTCGGGATGCGCGGTCATAATACCGGGCACGTCGGTCCAGATTTCTACCCGTCGGGCGTGGATGCCCACGGCGAACAGGGCCGCCGTGTAGTCGGAGCCGCCGCGACCCAGGGTGGCGGGCCTGCCGTCCTGGTCTTGGGCGATGAACCCCGGCACTACGAACAGTTCGGCCCGGCTGTGCTGCTCCACGGCTTCCTGCATCCGGCGATAAGTTTCAGCCGTATCCACAATGCCATCCCGTACGCGGATAAGTGTGCGGGCGTCCAGCCATCGGCAGGCAATGCCCTGCGAAAGGAAGGCGTCGGTGAGGATGCGGGTGGAAAGCAGTTCGCCGAAACTTTCCACGGCGGCCAGGCTGGTAGCGGGTAGTTCTCCCAGCAGGAAAATGCCCTGCAGGATGCTGGAAAGCTGGTTGAAGAGTGCATCCACAGCTTCCTGGGTCTTGTTCCGATATCCCTCCGGCAGCAGCTTTTCTATGATGTTCCGGTGGCGTCCCTGCCAGTGCTCCAGCTGTTCCAGATAGTCTTGATTTCCTGCGGCGGCCTGGCGGGCCAGTTCGATGAACCCATCGGTGCAACCGCTGATGGCGGAACTCACCACTACGGTGCGGTCGGCCTCCAGGGCTTTTTGGACAATCCCCAGGGTTTGCAGCATGGCATCTGCGTTGGCAACCGAAGTGCCGCCGAATTTAAGTATTTGCATACGCGCACTTATAATCTATAAAACAACTTTATTAATATAATCTCCCCACGCACAATCAATGCCCCACGTTACCCTCTCCCTAAATCCCTCCCCTCGGGGGAGGGACTTACTTTGTTAATTCATAATAATTAATGCAGAGATTTTAGGTATTTCCAGTAAAAAACCGTCATGGCCAAAATCAGATGAAATTTCAATATAACGGGCGCCCGGAATCCAGGCGGTCCAGGTGCGGCCTTCTGCCGGAGGGAAAAGTTGGTCGGTATCCACGGCCAGCACCGTTACCTGGGCCTTGATGGTTTTCAGGGCCGCCTGAACGCCCCCGCGTCCCCGGCCCGCATTGTGGCTGTCCAGGGCGTTGCAGAGGCAGTAATAGGAATAGGCATCGAAGCCGCGGCGCACCAGTTTCTCGCCCTGGTAACGCTCATACGAGGCTACCCGGCGGGCGAACAGGACGTCGGGATCCGGTTCGGCCTGGGTGAGTCCGTAGCCCTTGAAGCAGCGGTAGCTGATGAGGGCCTGTGCCCGGGCGCATTTGAGGCCTTCCCGGCCGCCATCCAGGCTGCGTGCTTCGCGGAAACTGGGATCGGCCTCCAGGGCCATTCGCTGCGCTTCCACCGTAGCTCCCAGGAAAGGGGAGATGCGCGGCGCGGTGCACAGGAACAGGCAGCGGCGGAAGATATCCGGCTCCATAATGGCCCATTCTACGGCATGGAATCCTCCGTTGGAGGCGCCGATTAAAAGGTCTATTTTGTTGATACCCAAGTATTTCCGAACAGCAATGAAAGAATTCACCGTGTCCCGGATGGTGACGTCCGGGAAATCCAGCATCCAGGGTTTTCCGGTAGCGGGATTCTCCCGGGCAGGTCCTTCAGAACCGTATGCGCTGCCCAGCATATTGACACAAATGACGTAATCCCGTTCCGTATCGATGGTACGGCCCGGTCCCACCATATCCGGCCACCAGTCTTCAGGGTCGGAGTTGGCGGTAAGGGCGTGGCAGATCCAGATGACCCGGCCGGCCCGGGCGCCGGAGGTATGAAAAACCAGGCGGGCGCTTTCCAGGCGGGCGCCGCATTCCAGTTCAAGGGGCACAGTAATTTCCTGACGGATCATGCTTTGGCGGCGGCTAAGGCTTGTTCCAGGTCGGCGATAATGTCTTCCGGAGCTTCCAGACCCACGCTGAAGCGAATGAGGTCGGGGGCAATGCCTGCTGCGCGGAGCTGTTCGTCGGAAAGCTGCCGATGCGTATGCGAGGCGGGATGCAGCACGCAGGTGTGGCAGTCTGCCACGTGTGTTTCAATGGTGGTGAGTTTCAGGGCATCCAGGAAGCGGTTGTCGAAGGCGCGGCCGCCTTTGAGGCCGAAGCACAATACACCGCTGCATCCGTCCGGAACGTATTTCTGGGCCAGAGCGTGGTGCGGGTCGCTCTCCAGGCCGGGGTAGCGTACCCACGCTACATCCGGGCACTTCTCCAGCCAGCGGGCCACCTGCAGGGCGCTTTCGCTGTGTCGCTTGATGCGCAGATGCAGGGTTTGCAGGCCCAGGTGCAGGTAGAAGGCGTTTTGCGGGCTCTGGGTGCTTCCCAGGTCGCGCATCAGATGGGTGGTGGCCTTTACAATGAAGGCCGCCTTCCCGAACTGCTTGGTGTAGGTGAGGCCGTGGTAGGAAGCGTCGGGGGTAGTGAGGCCGGGGAAACGCTCCGGATAAGCGTCCCAGGGGAAGTTCCCGCTGTCCACCAGGGCACCACCCACGCTTACGCCATGTCCGTCGATGTATTTGGTGGTGGAGTGGGTCACGATATCGGCCCCCCATTCAAAGGGACGGCACAGGACAGGGGTGGCAAAGGTGTTGTCCACCACCAGCGGAAGGCCGTTCCGGTGCGCCACGGCGGCCCAGCGCTCGATGTCGAACACTTCCACGCCGGGGTTGGAGATGGTTTCGCCGAAAACCAGTTTGGTGTTGGGCTGGATGGCCGATTGGATTTCCTCATCGGAGGCATCGGCCTTCAGGAAAGTGATGCCGATTCCCAGCTTGGGCAGCGTGACGCCCAACAGGTTGAAGGTGCCGCCGTAGATGTTGTTGGCCGCGATGATGTGGTCGCCGGCACTGGCGATGTTCAGGACGGCGAACAGGTTGGCCGCCTGGCCGGAGGAGGTGAGGATGGCGCCCACACCGCCTTCCAGGTCGTTGATCTGGGCGGCAGTGGCATCCACCGTGGGATTCTGCAAACGGGTATAGAAATAACCGCTCTCCTCCAGGTCGAACAATTTGCCCATCTGGTCCGAGGTCTCATATTTAAAGGTAGTACTCTGGATAATAGGAACCTGCCGCGGTTCGCCCTTTCCTGGAGCATATCCAGCATGTACACAACGGGTGTCAATCTTTGCCATACTCTATATTTTTGGTTAGTTCCGGCAGATATACCTTCCAAAATCGTCGCTTCGCGACCCCTCCCATCCTTACGGACGGGCTCCTCCCTTTTATGAGGCCAAGGGTGGCCACAGATTTTGGAAGGTATATCTGCCGGAACAAAGATAGTCGAAGTAGAAATTTCGTACAAGAAATTTCTAAAAGTCGGAATAAATTGCTATTTTTGTTACGAATAATAGAATAAATGTATTTTTAGGGCTAGTTTTTAGACGGAAAAAAGAATGAGTGAAATTGTATTGGACAATATAGACCTGCAGATTCTGCGGGCGCTGCAGGAAAATGCGCGGCTCACCACCAAGGAACTGGCGGCTCAGGTACACCTTTCCACCACGCCGGTTTTCGAGCGCATGAAGCGCTTGGAAAGGGAGGGCTTTATCCTGAAATATGCGGCGGTGCTGGATGCCGGCAAACTGGGCCGGGGTTTCACAGTGTTCTGCAGCGTGAAACTGAAACAGATGACGCGTTCCGTGGCCCGGAACTTCATCTCCGTCATCAAGGACATTCCCCAGGTGATTGAATGCTACAACATATCCGGCGAATACGACTACCTGCTGAAGATCCAGGCTTCGGATATGAAGTATTATAATGAGTTCATCATCAATGTGCTGGGCAACATT
>JAEEGL010405124.1_pt1 | contig 18720 bp, 9 predicted proteins | sample 9134231 | NCBI WGS metagenome assembly JAEEGL01 (sample SAMN16246548, study PRJNA631951) | gut metagenome | biome: gut microbiome; feature: rumen; material: fiber-attached | host: Bos | place: Iran: Karaj | collected 2018-10 | reverse complement strand
CGTCGGTTGCGGGGTCAGCCTGTTCCTGGCCTACATGCAGTTGCAAAGTCTCAAAACGATAATTCTTCTTTGTACTCATTGTCTTTTCCTTTCTTATATTTTTGTTATTATTTATTATGTCTTTAAACTGTTATTATGTCTTTTCGACGGTGCAAAGGGACGAACTTTAGAAATATACGTCAAATTTCTTGCGAAATACAGAAAATATCACTAAATTTGCAGCGCAAACAGAAAAGTTTTCCTTCAGAGGCCTTACAACGCCCCCCAAACAGAATAAAACTCTAAAATATGGCTGAAATCTTAGATGAAACCGACCTGCAGATACTGAAAACGCTGCAAAAAAACGCTAAATTGACAACTAAAGAGCTGGCCGATGCGGTGCATCTGACCCCAACGCCCGTGTTTGAACGTCAGAAACGATTAGAAAAGAAGGGCTATATTAAGAAGTATGTGGCTATCCTTGACCCAGAGAAGCTGAATCTTGGTCTACAGGTGTTCTGTAAAGTCAAACTGAAGCAGATCAACCACGAAATAGCCGATGCCTTCGTGCGTCGCATCCAACGCATCCCTGAGGTGACGGAATGTTACAACACTTCAGGCGCGTACGACTATTTATTAAAGGTTCGCGCCCGAGACATGAAACAATATCAGGAATTTATACTGAACAAGTTAGGCGAAATCGAGAACCTGTCCTCTATCGAGAGTACTTTCGTGATGAGCGAAGTGAAACAGACCTATGGCATCAATATTTAGGCACGAACGGGGATCAGGGATCAGGGGACTGTGAACATTTTTGAGTAATTATTTTGGAATCGACCTGCTTGGTTATGACTATGGTTAATGCCAGAAAACGATAACAAAAAACCCTTCACCATGACAGTTAATGCATTACTATTCAGAGAGATACGGTGAAGGGTTTCATCGTTTCAGTTTAGAAGACAAAGATGATGACATTGAAGACAACCTGAACAACTTGAACAGCTTTTAGCCTGCGCACAAGGATGCTGTAAGCATAAGTTGTCTTAGTTGTTCGGGTTGTCTTCAATTACACAGGCATTTATTGGTTCATTCCAGAAATGCCGTGGGTTTTTCTGGAATTCCTATGGGTTTTTCCAGAAATGCTATGGGTTTCTTCAGAAATGTAATGCCTTTCTGGAATTAGTCAATGGTTTTCTGGAATTAGTCATTGAGTAATTTCATTTACTCATTGAGTAATTCTCGTGAGTGGGCTTCTCACGGAGCTGAGTGGGCTTCTCACGGAGCTGAGTGGGCTTCTCACGGAGCTGAGTAGGCTTCTCACGGAGCTGAGTAGGCTTCTCACGGAGCTGAGTGGGCTTCTCACGGGAGTCAAAGGGCGTGAGATAAAAAAATAATGAAGAGACCAAACTTTACGATGGGGGCAAACAGCATCAGATTATGACGCTCGGCGAAACCCTTCACCGTATCTCCTTGATTTACAGTCGTTTTACCCACAAGGTGAAGGGTTTTAAAACTATGCACTTGACTTAAGAATTGAGTCCACTTTAGAAAGTGTACTCAGTTAGGTATATTAGTCGTCGGCATTCTGCCTCCGCAGTCTGTTAGAGTCATTTTAATAGAAATTTATGGTGTTTTTTCACTTTTAAGTACTGATTGTTACTCTTTTCCATTTATTTTTCGTATCTTTGCATCCAAAGGTTGTGAGTCTGCTTCCGCTCTGCAAATGAGAAGCTATTCTCTTTGCACCCGCTTACTCGCAGCCCAAGGGAAAATATAAAGTATGGCAAAAGAACAGTCACAACTAAGAGAGCGGCAACGGACCGATTTGAGGGAGCCGCGAAGATATAAGGTCATCATCTACAACGATGACTTCACGACGATGGAGTTTGTGGTGATGATCTTGAGACAAGTGTTCCTGAAGAGTGAGGAAGAGGCAGAGGCGCTGATGCTACAGGTACACCACTCTGACAAAGCGGTGGTGGGCATCTATAGCTACGACATTGCCGTGTCGAAAGCCCGCAAGGCTACCACGATGGCACGTGAGCAGGGCTATCCGCTGAGGTTAACTGTTGAACCTGAAAACGAAGAATAGCCTATGCCACAGATAAGACAAACAGAAATGGCATCAAGGCTGCTCAACAAGGCATTGGTGTACAGCAGTGACTACAGGCATGAATTCATTATGCCAGAACACTTGTTGCTTGTAATGACTATAGATGATTTCAATTTCTGCACGGCAATTGGAACATTCTGTCCTGCTGGAACACTCAAGGAGCGTATTGAAAAATACCTGAGTGGAATAGATAGTATTTCATGGGATATAGACTATGAGCCAGTAGCTTCCGAGCAGATGACGAAAGTAATTGAGACGGCGGTGCAGTCTGTCGTCTCAAGCAGTGCAGAAGCTCTTGACGTGCCACATTTGGTAAGAGGAATACTGTCTCTTGAGGATTCGTGGGCAGCATACCTGCTGAAAGACTGCCTGAATGGTCATGAGGCTGAGTTTATGAGCAATCTGATCAGTGAATACGAATATGATGACCTGTTTAATATTTCTGATGAGGATTACGAAAAAACAGAAAACAGAGACAAAGCTGCCTGGAAGAAGCTGGTGACCTGCATGAATGAGCTGTACAAAGAGCAGAACCCGCTGATTGGCAGGGAGCAGGAACTGCAACGTACCATCCAGGTGCTGTGTCGCAGAGACAAGAACAATCCGCTGCATGTGGGTGAGCCTGGTGTGGGCAAGACGGCACTGGTGTGGGGCTTGGCACGGATGATTGAGGAGGGTCGTGTGCCTGAGCGACTGAAGGGTTGCAAGATCTATCAGCTCGACATGGGTACGCTGCTGGCTGGCACGCAGTATCGAGGCGACTTCGAGAACCGCATCAAGATGATTATGGACGGTGTGGTTGCCGACCAGGACAATCCCGCCGAGCCTGTGGCCAACATCGTGTACATCGACGAGATTCACACGCTGGTGGGAGCCGGTGCTACCAGTGACAGCGCGATGGATGCGTCGAACATGCTGAAGCCCTATCTCGAGGCAGGTAGCATCCGCTTTATCGGTTCTACAACCTACGAGGAATTCAACCGCTATTTCTCGCGTTCAAAGGGTATCGTGCGCCGTTTCCAGCAGATAGACATCCCAGAACCGACAGTTGACGAGGCGAAGCATATCCTGCGACAGCTGCAGCCACGATACGAGGAGTTTCACAACGTGAAATACGACAAAGAAGCCATTGACTTTGCCGTAGAGGCGAGTGCCAAGTATGTGAACGACCGATTCTTGCCCGACAAGGCCATTGACCTGATAGACGAGGCGGGTGCTGCAAAAGAAAGTGAAAAGGTAATAGTGAAAAGTGAAAAATTTGCTGCCGCCATTGTTACCAAAGCGGATATTGCCGACGTGCTGGCGAAGACGTGTAAGGTGGACGCGCTGGCAATGAACGACGATGACGGCAACGAGAAACTATCAACACTCAACGCCAAGCTTACGGCACAGATATACGGCCAGGACGAGGCAATCCGGCATGTAGTAGAGGCTGTGCAGATGTCTAAGGCCGGGCTTCTCGACGACAACAAGCCCTTAGCATCCTTGCTCTTCGTAGGACCTACGGGTGTGGGAAAGACAGAGGTGGCGCGTGTGCTAGCCAAGGAGCTGGGCATCGAACTGATACGCTTCGACATGAGCGAGTATACAGAGAAACATGCGGTGGCCAAGCTGATAGGCTCGCCTGCCGGCTATGTGGGTTATGAGGATGGCGGACTGCTGACGGATGCTATCCGTAAGTCGCCCAATGCCGTGCTGTTGCTCGACGAGATAGAGAAGGCCCATCAGGACATCTATAACATTCTGTTGCAGGTGATGGACTATGCACGACTGACGGACAACAAAGGACGCAAGGCCGACTTCCGCAACGTGGTGCTCATCATGACTTCGAATGCTGGAGCGCAGTTTGCGTCTGCCAGCATTGGCTTCAACAGAAGCGTCAGTCGTGGCGAGGCGATGATGAAACAGGTGAAGAAGACGTTCAAGCCCGAGTTCCTGAATCGTCTGTCAGGAGCCGTCGTGTTCCACGATATGGACAAGCAGATGGCAACACTCATCCTGCAGAAGAAACTGCGTGAGCTGGATGCCAAGCTTGCTGCCAAGCAGGTAAAGATGACGCTCACGACAGAAGCCTTCGACCATCTGCTGAAGGAAGGCTTTACGGCCGAGTATGGTGCTCGCGAAATGGATCGTGTCATCGCCCAGCAGCTAAAACCGCTCCTGATGCGCGAGATTCTCTTTGGCAGTCTGAAACAGGGAGGGGAAGTAACCGTCGGCATTGTAAATTGTGAATTGTCAATTATGAATTGTGAATTGTAAATTAGTATGGCAGTCTGGCAGTTAGATGACGAGTTGTGGTTCCCTGATCCACGCTGGGGCGAGGACGACGGACTGGTAGCCATTGGTGGCGACCTGTCTGTCGAACGCTTGCTGTTGGCCTATAGCAACGGTTTCTTCCCGTGGTACGCCTTCCAGATGGAGTGCGAGCCGCACTGGTATTGTCCGCTCGACCGCTATGTCATCTTCCCAGGCGAGATACACATCAGCCACTCTATGCGCCAGCTACTGAAGCAGCAAAAGTACGAAGTAACCGTCAGTCAGGACTTCGACGGCGTGATTCGCGGCTGCTCGATGGCACAGGGGCGCAACGAGGAAAGCGGCGCATGGCTTGGCCCTGACATTATCGATGCTTTCACCCGTCTGCACCGTCGAGGCTATGCTGCCAGTGTCGAGGTGTGGGAACCAGCTGCTACTACAGCGGGCCGACGACTCGTTGGCGGGCTCTATGGTGTCACGCTGCGCAATGCCTTTATGGGAGAGAGCATGTTCTCACTGGTTCCCAATGCGTCGAAGCTGGCCTTGATTCACTTGGCAAAGGCGATGGAGCGCATCGGTGGCCGTTTCATCGATTGCCAGTTTGAGACCCCACTGTTCAAATCAATGGGTGGCCGCCATATCACGTATGCAGAATATATGAAGATGCTGGGAAAAAGCGGGTCTCTCGTTCGTTAATCGTTCGTTAATGCGCTCATTTCTATTATATTTCTGTCTTTTTCTTTCTTTTTTCAAATATTATTTGTATATTTGCACCCTTAGACAATAAATGATACTACTATGATACAATCAAGACACAACCTCAGGGGGGGGGCAGCGGCCATGCTGTTCGTCCTCATTGCGTGGGCTATGCCACAGACAGTATGGGCTGCTAACGCTCTGGAGACCATCCTTATCGACGGCAAGACGTTCAACGTACTTCGCAGCGAAAGCGACTGGCTGGCTTTCCGCGACATGGTGGAAAATGCCAAGGCGAACACGGAAGTGAATGCCATCATGGATGCCGACTTCACGATAGCCAACAGCATCGCCCTGTCGAGCGATGTCTATTATCAAGGCACCTTCGACGGCAACGGTCATACGCTGAACCTGAACATCAAAGGAGGAAGCGGCGGTTATATCGCACCTTTCAGCAAGGTGAAGGCATCAACCTTCAAGAACCTGCACGTGACGGGTACCGTCAATGGAGGCATTCACTCAGCCGGACTCATCGGTATTATCAACGGCAGCCCCGAAGTAAACATCGAGAAGGTATGGGTGTCGGCCAGCATCACAGTGAACAGTGACCATGTGGGTGGATTCATCGGTCATACTGAAGACGTAGAACTCCACTTGTCCGACTGTCTGTTCGACGGTACCCTGACCGCCAGTGGCTCCAGCAACTCGCGTGGAGGAGCCTTCTGCGGATGGGGTCACAACGGCCACTGGTATTTCCACCGTGCCTACGAGAACGGCACCTACAATAGGATAAAGCATGCCGGATTCTGCTATTGGTATAACAAGGCAGGCAACGAGAGTACCAACGTCTGGGGCTACAACGACAGGAGCACAAACTGCCTGTCAGCCCACGACTGGAACGAGATGGCCAATGCGGAATGCAAGAAAGTCACCGACCAGAACACCGTTGTGACAAAGATGAACAGCGAGAAGGCTGGCTCGTGGGCTATCGTCGACGGCAAGGCCGTTCCCGTGATGGACAACTTCACGAAGACGGAAGACATCACCTTGGAGTTCTACGACATCATCCCAGGAGTGGAGAGCGGTGACGAAGGAACCTTGAAGATACCCGTCTCGAGCGACAAGGTCATCAAGTGGATTGAGGCCAGCTATACCGACGAAGACGGTAACGTGAAGAACCTCGGGCGTAACGAACTCGCGCCAAACAGCTATTTCGGCTACGTGAAGCTGCCTGCCACCGAGGCACACCGCAATCTGACAATCACGACAAAGCTGTTAGTAGATCAGATCACCAAGTCCTACGATGCCAAGAACGACGCCGTGCTGCACAACCCGCGCCAGCTGAAGGCCGACATGATGCAGTATGAGGTTAGTCGCCCAACTTCCGACACGCAACCAGCAGCACCCGGCCACCAGATAACAGATGCCGGTGCCGTGCTGCTGAAATGGACAACCAAGGACATGGACTTCACCGACATCCTGGAGAGCGACCCGTTCGTCGTTCAGCGCTCGCTGACGGGCAAGGTGGAGGACTTTGAGAACATTGGTTCGGTGACCTACGACAGCAAACAATCCACCTACGAGTACAAGGACTCACTGCTCATCAAGGCCCTCACGCCGGAGCTGATAGACAAGAAGCTGGGCATCCCCCTGGTGCGCTACCGCGTCTTCCGATCCTCCACCAGCCAGTTGTGGGGCATGGACAAGAACCCCACGGTGGCCTACGTGCAGCCACAGATGGCAACGCTGATGTTGTTGATGCCAGGTGGACCTACAGCCAAGTGGAGCAACCAGACAGAGCGCAAGGTGAAGGTGAACTGGAGTTATTTCACTAACAACTATAGTACAAATTACGTATGGGACAGCCGAGCCAAGATGATGCTGGAGGTGAAGGCCATACGCCTTGACGGCACTACGGCAGACAGTACGGTGACGGTACTCACGCCTGAGCAGATAGCTGCTGGCGAGATGGAGATAACACTCAACCGTTCGTGCGTCAAATACAAGATGCAATTGATTGTTGACGCCGACAAGTCGCCCATTGGCAAGGGTGAGGGTGACATTTACGTGGAAATCAAGAATGTGGCGGACTGGAACACCTTCATCTCCCGCATCAATTCGGGTGCCTCTAACCAAAACGCTATCCTAACGGATAACGTGGTGCTCGACGGCAAAGCAGCATTAGTAACAGCTGAGAACAAGCCGTTCAGGGGCGTCCTAAACGGAAACGGCTATTCCATCGACATGCAGTACAATTGGGGAAACAGTCGTGTGGCACCACTGCGCTACATAGACAACGGAGCCACTATCACCCACCTGACCATAACAGGTTCGACACCGAGCGAAAACAGCTATTACTCTGCTTTGGCCACCGACATCATCAGCGGTAAAGTCTTTGTGGAGAACTGCCGTGTGTCGGCCACGATCAACAGCAAGTCCGCCCAATCTTACGTGTCCAGCTTCATCTGCAACATGAGAAGCCCGTCATCGCTCTACATGAGTAACTGCCTGTTCGACGGCAGCATCGCGTGGGCGAATCCTTATAACACTAACAACAAGACTCAGGATATAGGAGGCTTTGTCTCAATACATCCCGCCGGTGCTTATGCACAGTTAGACAACTGCTACTTCGCGCCTCAGAAAATAGACGTGTCACCGGGACAAGAAGGTTGCTACACCTTCGTGCGTCATACGGGTCCTGAATCAGAATATCATTTAAGGACGATACTAAGAGACTGTCGCTATAAAACACCATTAGGCGTGGTGCAGGGCTACGGTTCAGGCACGTTGCCTCCCAACAACTGGTGCTGGCAGAGCAACGGCAGGCCCGTTACTGAGAAAAAAGCTTTCAGAACCCCAGAGTCAGGCTACGAACAAATGGTGATGCTGCCCGAAGGGGAATTCTACTACGAGAACCTGGGACGCATCGACAAGACGTCGCTGGTCGTCCAGACTCAGCAAAGCTCCGTGGTGCTGTCGTGGAAGAATGTGGATGACGAGCCAGTCGATTACTACGAGGTATGGCGCCGCGACACGCTGCTGAAGGACTCCATCTGCATCGCCACCCAGCTGGTTGACATGGTGTATGAGGACAAGACCGTCTCGCCCGTACATGGCTATCTGTACCTGGTGCGCGGCGTCAACAGCTGCGAGGGTACAAAATACGAAGAGACCCCATGGGTGCCCGGCTGCTGCGTCAACACGGGTACCGTGGAGGGCTACCTGCGCTTCGCCGACGGCACGGGCATTCCCGGCAAGGAAGTCTACATCACGGCCCCCGACAACAGCTTCACCGAGATGGCCACCACCGACGAGAGCGGCTTCTTCCGCAAGACGGGACTGCCCTACTTCAACGGCACGGAGACCAGCTATACGGCCAAGCCGAACATCAACGGCTACGAGGACACGAAGTATGTCACCTTCAAGACCGCTGCCGGCGGCAACTTCGTCTCCGGCATAGAGTTCATCGTGGCCCAGGGTGTCAAGTTCTCGGGCTTCGTACAGTATGAAGGCACGAGCATTCCCGTGCAGGGCGTATCGTTCCTGATTGACGGCCGTGAGGTGCGCAACGCCTCCGGTGCCGTGACGACCGACCACGAGGGCAAGTTCTCGTTCCGCATGCTGGAGGGCGACTACACCATCCAGGCCGTGAAGGACGGCCACAAGTTCTACCAGCATGGCTACTACCACGAGGACGAAGACACGACGAAGATGCAGTACCACTTTGCCGTCGACAAGGCCGGCGTCTACTTCTACGACCAGACGCGCGTCAAGCTGATAGGACGCGTGGCCGGCGGTAAGGATCAGGGAGCCATCCCCCTGGGCAACTCGCTGTCGCGCAACAACCTCGGCGACGACCTGGAGATGGTGTTCGTACTGGAGGGTGACAAGTCGTCGAGACTGGTGTGGGACATCCAGAACAACAAGCTGAAGGAGCGCGACGAGGTCTTCGTACACAAGGCCCACGACAAGGCTCACGTATACCAGACACAGGTACACACCACGCTGAACCGCAAGGTGGTGAAGCCCGACAAAATCACCGGTGAGTATGAGGTGGAACTGCCTCCTGTGAAGTGGAAAATCCAGCAGATTACTGCCCGTGGCTATGCCACGCTGTTCCAAGACGGACAGACGGGCGACGTCATCGACCTGACGGACTCGCTGACGGAGCATACCGACAAATATACGGGCGAGTGGAAGAGCGCCAACGGCGATAAGGTCACGAGTGTCGAGGTGAAGTACCACGCCCAGTACAACCGCATCTACCACTCGCCGGTCATCATCGACTACAAACAGGTGGGCTACGACACGTTCAGCTACTTTGGCGACCGCTACTACAATGCCAAGAACCTGGCAGGCGAGAGCGAGCAGGTGCCTCTGTGCTACCCGGTCAAGAAAAAACAGAAAGACGCATCGGGTAAGGAGAAGGAAATCATAGAGACGGTATACAGCTTCGGCTACCCAGTGTTCGACATCGAGCGCTCCTACCCCATCAAGATTTCGGCCACAGAGAAGTACTACTACAATAACAATACGAAGAGCGATACCATCGACGTTGTCCGCCTGTCGGGTGGCGAGGTGACCATCCACAACGGTTTTGAGAGTTCGACCCACCGCGAGGTGGTGAAGCTTGACAGCGTGGGCGAATACGTTTACAACCTCAAGGCCAAGCAGGTGCCTTACCTGCTGACTGGCAAGGATGCCCTGCGCACACTTACCATGACGCTGCTGATGGACGGTACACACTATGAGGCCAAGCCCCTTAGCGCGTACATACTTAATATATATGCAATGGCTGGTGCCAAGGACGTGCTGAGCTTCACCAAGCCGCAACTCATCGACATCCTGCGCGACCCGCCAGGCGGCGGCTCGTCGGCCAAGCTGAGCAAGGGCTCGACGCTGAAGTACTCGTACACACTCGACTGGTCGTACAAGGGCGGCTTTGAGTTCCACTGGTCGTTTGGTGCCAAGCAGAGCATGTTCACCGGTACGTGTGTCGGTGTTGGTACGGCATTCATGACAGGCTTCATACAAGGCGCAGACACTGGCTACCCGCTGGACATCGGTATCGTCTTCTCCGGCAAGGGCAAGAAGGGATGGTCGTACACCATGACCACCACGGAGGACATATCCACGAGTTCTGACAAGACGATTGTGGGAGCCGACGGCGACGTGTATATCGGTACCGTGACCAACGTTGTCATGAAGCCCGCCGTGGCCATCCGTGCATTGCCCTATGAGATGTACAAGACGCTGAAGGGACAGATGGCCGCCGGCAAGCTGGTGGTGATTTCCAAGGGTGTCAATGAGAAGGGCGACAGCCTGTTCCTGGTGCGTGACGAGGTGGCTGCCTACGGCCCCAAGACGGTATCGACCTTCATACACTCGCAGAAGTACATCGTTGACCAGCTAATCCCCTCACTGTCCAGCCATTGCGCTTCGCTGCTCTTCTTCGGCAGCGAGGACGAGGCCCGTATTAAAGCCAAGCAGACAGGTCAGCCCGTCTATATGTCGCTGCTGCAACCGAACGAGGAAGGCTTCGGTCTGATGAACAACACAAAAATTGACGGCACTGGCGACTACATCTACAACTCGACGGCCAAGCGCGACAGCCGGGCCAAGAGCTACCTCATTGTGTTGCCCGACGACTCGAAGGACGAGATGGTGGACAGTGTCAAGGTGTTCAGCGAAAGCATGCTGGAATGGATGAAACTGATAGCCCAGAACGAGAGCGAGAAGCTGTCTGCTACCGAGAAGGTGAAGAACTTCGACATCGACGGCGGCTCCGGCATGAGCTATAGCGAAAGCTTCAAGAGCGAGGTCAGCATCAACGAACAGTTCAAGAGTCCGTTTGAGAGCAGTTCAAGTCTTCAAGTTCTCGGCTCGCTGGCCAAGGTCATCACCAAGTTAGTCGGCAAGGCTCTTGGCGGCAGCGGCGGTACCAAAATCGAGGCGCACGAAGCACAAAACGAGGCAGGCATGACTTTCACTACCACATGGGGTTTCATGAATACATCACTCAAGTTCGTGCCTGTGCTGGAATTCAACATCGACCGCACCAACGGCATGTCCAAGACGGTTGACCGCAAGGAGAGCTTCACCATCAGCATGGACAAGCGCAGCCACCTGGACTTCGATGTCTACAGGGTGTCGTCGAAGGTGTCTGACGTCGTCCCAGATGCCAACGGTTTCCTCGACGTCTTCGTCAACAGGAACTACGACAACGTGACGAAACAGACACTGGTCGAAGTCGAGCAGTTAGACCAAAGCCTGATTACGCTGGATGTCAACTCAAACGACCTGAAGTCGTACAAGGGTTTCGTTTACCGTACTCGTGGCGGAGCGACCTGCCGTCCCTACGAGGGCGAGCGCAATACGCTGTTCTACAACGAGGGTACCATTCTCGACGAGCGCACGAGGAAGATAGAGAACCCCATCATCAAGATGGACAAGCAGAGTGTCAGCGGCGTACCGTTCGGCGAGGCTGCCCGTTTCAAGCTCTACCTGGCTAATGAGAGCGAGGTGCCTGAGGCCACCTATCCGTTCTACGACCTGTACTTCGTGGCCACCTCCAACCCAAAGGGTGCCAAGGTGATGATGGACGGCATGCCACTGTCCGGCAATCCCACCACCGTCATGATCAATCCCGGCGAGGTGACGCAGAAGACCATCGAGGTGTTTGCCAGCGAGGAGTTCGACTACGAGAAGCTGAAGCTGAGAATACAGTCGCAGGGCGACGCCAAGACCTTCCAGGAGGTGGAGTTCGACGTCCACTACCTGCAGACGGCCGGCAGCGTGGCCATCACGACGCCTGGCGACAAGTGGATCATGAACACGGACGCCCCCTACGAGGAAGGCAAGGGCTGGTACCTGCCCGTCATCATCAGCGGCTTCAACAAGACACAGCACAACTTCGACCACATCGAGTTCCAATATAAGGAAAGTACGCGCGGCGACGACTACTGGACGAACCTCTGCGGCTACTATTGCGACTCGACGCTGTATGCCGCTGCCGCCGGCACGAAGGCATTCATACCTGAGAACGGCAACATCGTCACCCGTTTCTTCGGCGACGGCACAGTGATGGAGAAGGCCTACGACCTGAGGGCCGTGCTGTTCTGCAGGAACGGCAACTCGTTCCTGACGAACTCGTCGAAGGTGCTCTGCGGCGTGAAGGATACACGCCGCCCGCAGCTGTTTGGCGCACCGGAGCCGAAGGACAATATCCTGAGTACTGGCGAGAACATCGTGTTCAACTTCTCCGAGGACATCGAGTACAACTACCTGCAGGCCACCACCAACTTCGAGGTGAAGGGCGAGACCAACGAGACGGCCATCTCGGAGGAGCCTTCGCTGCTGTTCCAGAACAAGGCCTACGCCCAGAGTGAGGTGTACCGTAACTTCGCCGACAAGAGCATCACGGTAGAAGTGATGATACTGCCGGAGGACAAGAACGAGGCCATGCCTATCTTCTCGCACGGCCGCGACGGCAAGCAGCTGCAGCTGTGGCTCACGGAGAACAAGTGCCTCCGTGCCGTCATCGACGACAAGACCTATGAGACGAAGCGGCCCATCACGTTCAACAGCTTCCAGCGCGTGGCACTAGTGCTGGACTATGAAAATAAAAAACTGTCGCTCATCAGCGACAAGCTGGACGAGACATTTGACAACGTCACCTACAGCGGCTACGGAACGCTCATCTTCGGTTCGACCAACCAGACAGACCCCAGCACACGCTCCTACTATCAGGGACGTATGCTGCAAGCCCGCTTGTGGAACCGTGTCATGGACATCAACCTGCTGAACACCTACGGCAACCAGCGGCTGACGGGCTATGAGATGGGACTGACCGACTACTACCCGATGAACGACGGCGACGGCGACTTTGCCAAGGACGAGGCACTCGGCGCACACCTGACGCTGCATGGTGCCACATGGTCCCAGCCGCGAGGCATGTCTCTCTATCTGGACAAGAACGAGAGCCGCGCCGTGAAGGGACTGCAAATCAAGCCGGACTTCATGTCGCGTACGGCAGAGCAGGACTACACGCTGATGTTCTGGTTCCGCACCGACAACGACGGACACGGCACACTGCTCTGCAACGGCTCAGGCCGCGCCACCGACGTCGACCCGTGGCAGAAGTTCTTTATCGGTTTCGAGGGAGAGACGCTGAAATACCGCTCCAACGGACATGAGTACGTGCTGGGCGACCGCTACAGCGACAACAAGTGGCACCACTACGCCATGACCGTCAGCCGCTCCCACCAGGTGGCCAGCATCTATGTCGACGAGGATCTGCGTGCGCAGTTTGCCACCGACAGCCTCGGCGGCATGTCCGGCGACTTCTACTTAGGCAACATGGTATGGTACGAGGCCGGGCCCAACAACAACGTCATGCACCAGGAGAACCCGCTGTCGGGCTATATCGACGGCCTGGCACTCTTCAAGCAGGCACTGCCGCAGTCGCTCATCAACCACTATGGCACTAAAGCCCTTGGCGGCAAGGAGAAGGGACTCGTCACCTACATGAGCTTTGACCGCCAGGAGCGTCTGAAGAACGGCGAACTGGTGCTGAAGCCCTACGCTTGGAACCAGGTAGTGATCGAGGATGACGGCAAGGTCGTCGAACGGCAGGACAGCGTGTTCGTCGATCCCGTCAAGTCCATCGAGGCACGTATCAACCATACCATCGGCGCACCAGTGCAGGCCTACCAGGAACTGCGTAACCTGAAGTTCAGCTACGTGGGCCGTGACAACCAGCTGCTGGTGAACATCGACGAGATGGACAGCCGCATCAACAAGCGCATGATACATGTCACCGTCAGCGACATCCCCGACCTGAACGGTAACTACATGGAATCGCCGGCTACCGTGGCCGTCTTCGTCGACCTCAACCCGTTGCGCTGGTCGCAGAAGACGTTCAAGGCCAATATGTCATACAACCCGGATGAGAACTTCCAGTTCGATGTCAATGTCATCAACGACAGCGGTGCCTCCCACACCTTCACGGTAAACAACCTGCCGAAGTGGCTGACCGTCAGCACCACCACGGACATCATCGAGCCGAAGAGCGAGCAGACGCTGACCTTCAGCATCAACAAGGACACCAACGTGGGCTCCTACGACAACATCATCTACCTGACTGACGAGAACGGACTCTCCGAGCCGCTGGTGCTGGACATCACCGTGGAGGGCAAGAGGCCAAACTGGATTGTGGAGGACGGCATGAAGCAGTTCTCGATGAACATCGTGGCACAGGTACAGATTGACGGCGATGTCGTGAACGACGCCCGTGACATCGTGGGCGTGTTCGACATGGACAACAACTGCATGGGTTGCGCCAACATCAACTACGAACCGCTGTCTGGCGAGGCACTGGCCTACATCACCGTCTACGACAGCCTGTCAACCAACCACGAAGTATGCTTCAAGCTGTGGCACTACCAGACGGGCAAGACCATGGTGCTCGAACCATCGGAGGAGGTATACTTCAAGACCAACGGAACGGTAGGCACACCGAAGAAGCCGCTGATGCTGAAGGCCAATGCGGTGTATATACAGACCGTCGACCTGACCAAGGGCTGGAACTGGGTATCGTTCAACGTCAACAGCAAGCCCTTTGGCGGCGTGGAGACGCTACTGCGCAACCGCTTCTTGGGCATGGAGGGTGACATCATCTCCGACCCGACGAACACGAGGGCACTGACCTACCGCGACGGACAGTGGATATCCAACACTGGCGAAGACCTGTCCAAGTTTGCCATCAACACGTCCAACAGCTACCGCGTCAAGTCGGGACGTCCCATCACCATAGAAGTGACGGGTACCTATCTGAAGGAAGAAGACGACCGCAGCATCATCACCAAGCACGGCTGGAACAGCATTGGCTACACACCGATGGTGAACCTGCCCGTCAGGACGGCACTGGCCGACTACGTGGACAATGCCGAGGACGGCGACGTGGTGAAGAGCAAGTCGGAGTTCGCCATGTACACCCAGGGGGCTAACGGCAAGAGCGACTGGAAGGGTAACCTGAAGTACATGAAGCCCGGCGAGGGCTACATGCTGTCGCGCAAGCGCCGCAACACGGTACGCTTCCGCTACCCGTTCTTCGAGCCTAACGCCACCTACTTCGAGTCTGGCAGCAACAGCGCACCAGCCATGAAGGACATGTCCGGCAACAGTGCAACAGCCGTCACCGTCATGCCCAGCAACATGACGCTGACCGCCACGGCCGACGGCATCGAGCTGCAGGAGGGCGACAAGCTCATAGCCTACGTGAATGGTGAGGAGCGCGGCTTCGGCGTGGCCGACGAACCCCGCCTCTTCTTCCTGACCATCTCTGGCGACAAGAAGGCCCCGCTGTCGTTCGCCATCGAGCGCGACGGCGAGATTGTGGCCACCACGAGCGAGGTGATGACCTACGAGACTGACGCCATCATCGGCACGCCTGCCCAGCCCACGAAGATCAGCTTCGTGCGCCGCGACCTGCTGCCGCAGCACGGCTGGTACACCGTGCAGGGCATCAAGCTCGACAAGGCACCCACCCATAGCGGCGTGTACATCCATAACGGCAAGAAGACCGTGATCAAGTAAAAGGGTAAGAAACGATAATTGTAAAAGTAAAAAACAGTGATTATGTCTAAGATGAAAGATAATAATATGATGGTGGCAATAAGGCGTGGTATCGCTATTTTACCCGTTTGCCTGCTAGCCTTCCTACCTTTACTGTTTAGCTGTTCGTCCGACGACGACAATGTCAGCAACACGAGATTCGAGGCTGCAGCATCGGAGCCGGCATGGGCCATTGACTGGACGTGGCACGACGCCGCGCCCGACTGGGAGAACCCTGCCGACTCGCTGTACGAGAGCTATATGTACGTCATCCTTAAGCTGGACGACGCCCTGTCGCAGTACTCTACCGACGGCGACCTCATGGGCCTCTTCAACGGCGACGAATGCCGTGGTGTCGCCAAACGTAACGTGATGAATGACGGCACCGTGTGTTTCTTTATCATGGTGGCCGGAGGTGAGAACGACGACGAGACGAGGATGACCATCAAGTACTATAATGCCAAGCTGAAGCAGATCTGTGTCTTGCCGGGCTTCACCGGATTCCTCTCCGACTTCGTGATGGGCGACACGTGGGACATCATCATCCCGCTTGGTGAGGGCAACCCCAAGTACCAATGGCTGACACAGCTTAAAGTAGAGGTGGGTGCCGGCGCACCCTTCACGCCGTCGAACAACGACCTGATCGGCGTGTTCATCAATGGCGAGTGCCGTGGCACGGGACGCCTCGGAGAGCGTTTCTTCGTATGGGGTAACACAGAGACCGACAAGAGCTTCGAGCTGCGATACTACAGCACCTGGGAACACGGCATATACACCTTCAACAAGCCATTCCAGATTACTGAGGACCTGCAGGACCTGACAATCACATTTAATTGATCTTTGAACATTGAACTTTGAAGCATTAAGCATTAAGCATTAAGCATTATGAAGCGACTACTGCTGTATATATTAGGGTCGGCAGCACTCGTAGCATGCTCATCCGACGATGACAACACGACAGCGACGCCAGCCCCCGTGCCGTTCACCTTGGAAGTGACGGAGAATCCCATGACCGAAGACGGTGAGCCGGCCGCAACCCGTGGCACAACGGTCAACTCGACATCCTTCAACGAGTTCACCATGTCATCCTATAACACGTCAACCTTTAGCGAATATCACTTCAAGAAGAAAGACGGGGTATGGAGCACTGACAAGGACTGGCCAGCCGATGAGTATTATTACCCGTTAGCATTCTACGCTCATCATAACGGTGGGACACTGATCAGGGGAACTGTAGATACGAACGCCTACCTGTCAGTAACGGTAGAGGGCGAGCCCACCAACCAGAAGGATATCCTGGCTGCCAACACCAAAGTATATGAGTACAGCGAGAGGGGCTCAACGGTGTCACTCACCTTCGACCACATCTGCGCCGCCGTTGACTTCAACGTCCTCCTGTCCAACACGCTGGCCGCAACTCACAGCACGGTCATGGTCACCGGGCTGACGCTCAAGAACATCTACAGTCATGGCAATTACTGGTACAACGAGGAGACGAAGTGGCAGAACCAGTCAGCAAAGGCAAATTATGTGCTGGACAACAGAAGCGAAATCAGCGTCACCACCACGCCGACGGCCATCAACAAGGGTACGCTGTTCTTGATTCCGCAGACACAGGCCGCCAACGGTACCGAGGGGCCGTACATGGAAGTAGCCTACAAGTCACCCACTGATAATTCAGCAAAGGTAGCCAACATCCCGTTCGACATCAATTGGTCTGCGGACTATCATTACACCATCAACATCAAACTTGGAACATCCATTATCCAGTAAGACATGAAGAAAACATATTCACCGCCCACCTCCAGGAACGTTGTCCTGGCGGTACGCCACAAGCTGCTCATAGCCAGTGGCAGCTATCAGTTAAGGGACTATAACGACGGCGGCACGCGCACCATTGGCAGTGACGAGGACTGAATGAGTCTATTCACATTCATCAAAGTTCTTTCCGTAAAAATAACAATTCCGCGTCAAATAAAAGCCCGCAACTTCCGTTTCAATTAAAAACAATTCTTCAACATTAAGCATTAAGAATTAAGAATTAAGCATTAAGCATTAAAAACATGACCAACGGAGTATTGCTATGGGCCGACGACGAGATGGAGCTGCTGCGCGCCCACCTGCTGTTTCTTGAGAAGAAAGGCTACGAGGTAGTCACAGTGACCAACGGCACCGATGCCATCGAGGAGTGCCGCCAGCGCACCTTCGACCTCGTGCTGCTCGACGAGATGATGCCCGGACTCAGCGGCCTCGAGACACTGCAGCGCATCAAGGAGGTGACACCGCAGACACCCGTCGTGATGGTCACCAAGAGCGAGGAGGAGGACATCATGAACCAGGCCATCGGACAGCAGATAGCCGACTACCTCATCAAGCCCGTCAACCCCAACCAGATACTGCTCACGCTGAAGAAGAACATCCACCGCCGTGAGATTGTCACCGAGACGGTGCAGACCGGCTACCAGCAGCAGTTCCAGCAGATAGCCATGCAGATCATGGACTGCCGCACGTGGAGCGACTGGGTGGACATCTACAAGCGACTCGTACGCTGGGAGCTGGAACTGAGTGCCACCGACTCGCAGATGACCGAGATGCTGCAGATGCAGAAGGAGGAGGCCAACCGCGGCTTCGCCAAGTATATCAAGCAGAACTACTTAGAGTGGGTAACGCCCACCCCCAGCCAAAAGGAGGGCAAATTGTCTAACGTCAGACCTCCCCTCCCTTCCAGAGGGGCTGGGGGTGAGCCGACGCTCTCCCCCGACATCTTCAAGACCAGCGTTTTCCCTCTGCTCAACGAGGGCGAGAAGGTGTTCCTCATCGTGCTCGACAACTTCCGCTACGACCAGTGGAAGATGCTGGAGCGCGAGATAGGCGACCAGTTCGAGATTGACGAAGACCTGTACTGCTCCATCCTGCCCACCGCCACGCAGTATGCCCGCAACGCCATCTTCTCAGGCCTCATGCCCGACCAGATAGCCCATATGTTTCCCGACCTGTGGGTCGACGAGGACGAGGAGGAGGGCAAGAACCTCAACGAGGCGCCGCTCATCCAGACACAGCTG
>JAEEGL012893405.1_pt1 | contig 18721 bp, 16 predicted proteins | sample 9134231 | NCBI WGS metagenome assembly JAEEGL01 (sample SAMN16246548, study PRJNA631951) | gut metagenome | biome: gut microbiome; feature: rumen; material: fiber-attached | host: Bos | place: Iran: Karaj | collected 2018-10 | reverse complement strand
TCACGCAGTTTTCCATCTTTATCCCTACGGTTATAGTCATAGATACGGAAAGTAGTATCCGAGGCCTGTTGAATTTCAGCCACCTTAATGCCAGCCCCTAAGGCATGAACCCTACCCGCAGGTATGCTGAACACATCCCCAGCTTTTACCTCATAATACTGAAGCGCTTCAGCGAAAGAACCGTCACTTACCCGTTCTTTATATGCTTGATGCGAGAGAGGTGATTTCAATCCAGCTACCAAAGATGCACCTTTTGTAGCCTCCATTACATACCACATCTCATCTTTTCCTCTAGCTTCTCCCCTAGCTTTGGCCATCACATCATCAGGATGCACCTGCACCGAGAGCATCTGTTCTGCCTCCAATATCTTAACCAGTAAAGGGAATCCCGAGTTAGCACCTACAGAATTCCCTTTACCAAGAAATGCTTCCTTATGCTCTTGTATCAAATGATCCAAAGCCATCCCCTTAAATATACCATTAGCCACTACCGATACCGCTCCAGGCATATCAGAGACAAGCCAAAGTTCCCTTCCCCAAAGTCGAGGTATGTATATAGGTTCAAATTTTATAGGATACATTATCATCTCAAATGCAATTTAAAGTAAATACCTCCAGAGAAATACTTACATTCATGAAGTTCTGCAATTACATTTATATTATCTCGCCAAATCTTATAAGAAGCACCGACATTTATTCCTTCACCGTCAAATTCCCCCATCAGATTGAGCCCATTTACCCATTTCTGCCATTTATCTGTTTCCAATAATTGTAATTCAAAATTAGCGCCAACAGCAGGTCTGGTGAAATAGTTATTATCTTCACGACTATAGATTAATGCAGCATGCGCTCCAATCTCACCTACACCTTCAAATGTCAGATGTTTGGTGGCAGCTAAAAAAAAGCGAGTAAAATGGCTGGTGTGACTATGTCCACTCTTATCATCATCAATGATAATCTTTCCGCCGCCATTATGCTCATGATTGGCAGGATCATTAGTTCCAAAAACAATTTGCGGCATCCAATCATAATACCAGCCTTCTTTCCATAATCTAAATCTAACACTAAACTGCCTATCTTGATTCACGAACTTGTCCCATGTACGTTTCGGCCAATACCCACCAGGTTTACCCTGATTTAAGGTAAGATCATAGCTCAATTCAAGCCAATCAAAAAAGGTAATATTGACATAATAATTAAAAGTATTATAATCCCATGGCGTAGGAGTCATTTTCTTATTCAAAAAGGATCCTCCAAATAAAAAAGTCTTTTCTTGCTGCATATCAGCCGTTGGCATATGCAATAAACCTGTTGTCCCGTATGAATATTGTCCCAACGCCTTAATAGGGAACAATACCACCAAGCAAACAATAATAAACTTACATCTATGCAATATCATATTTCACTCTCCTGAAAAAGGATTATTATACACTCCCAACAATTGCTTAGAGAAATAATAGAAAAATTTCATGTCATCTATAAAATATCTTTTAAAAAGTCGTTTAGGTTCCATAAGGAAACGGTAAAACCACTCTATACCCAAGATCTGCATCCATCGAGGTGCACGCATCACATTCCCCGCCTCAAAATCTATAGTAGCTCCTAAAGCCATCCATAACTTCACATTAGGCATTTGCTCTTTATATTTAAATATCCACTTTTCCTGTTTCGGTGCTCCCACTCCTACTAATACCACATTTGCACCACTCTCATTAATGATTTTTACGATATTACTACACTCATGCTCATTCTTCTCAAAACCGAAAGATGGGGAATGAGCTCCGATAATTATATCGCGACCAACCCTTTTATTAATCTTGGTCATCGCTTTCTGTGCCACCCCTTCTTTTGCCCCAAGAAGATAAATTTTACAATCAAGATCTTCTTTATGGAACATATAATAAGATGTGAAAAAGCTACTACCTGGAATCGCTTGTTTAATAGGATGAGCCAACAACTTTGATACCATGTACAAAACTTTACTGTCGCACACCACCCACTCTGCATTCCTATAGCATTCATAAAAATCTCTATCTTTCTGAAGCTTCACAAGATGATCAAGGTTGGGAGTTACAAGAACTCCGAGATCTAATACCTTCAATAAATCAGCTTCACTTATGTTATTTATGTGTATATTTAAAATTGGTATTTCCATTTTGATGATGTAGCAATTAATACACAAAAAGCCTAAATCTCAATTATCTTTTGCCAGTCGTAATCTTCCTTCTGGAAAGTCTGCAAGAAGAAACGTGCAAAACAGCGAACAAGATAAGAACAAGCAATTATAAATACTGAAATAAGCAGGAGATTCAGTGGCCAAATGCTATTTATTCTATCAGTTATTAAGTTGAACTGAATAAGGTACGACTCCAAGCAAAGCCCAGAAATCAACATTATCACCTTATTTCCCACTCTTGTATTATAGAGATTGACAAATAACCCGCAATGACACATCTTATACAAGTAATATACAATACCCATTAAAGGAATCAAAGTAAAAATCTGAAAAGGAGCTACCAAAGGATAATGCTTGGCCGATAACTGTATACCATAAAAGAGGAAAAAGCAAATCAGAAAAGCAAAACTATCCTTTTTAAAACTATAACAAATCGAACTTCTTTTTAGGCCAACGCATGCTCCCATTAGCATAAAGCCGAAATATGGAATCCACCTGAATGGTGTAGTGACCCCATACATACCTTTATAACCTGTTTCATATTTATATGGGAAAAACAACAAATAGACTATAAACGAAAATATAAGAACTGCAAAAACAATCCATTCCATTTTATTATGAACAAATCTTCTTATGAGCCAAAGCAGAATATAATAAATCATAATAGCTTCTATGAAACCTCCTCCCAGGAACTCAACAACAGGGATATTAGGATTTAATGTAATCAAATGAATAAAAAGCACACTAGCAATCACTGAGGGGAAAATTCTATTTATACGTCTTTTATAGAAACTAGGAAAAGGTTTCATTTCTCCCAAGAAGAGTGTAAATCCTGATACAAAAAGGAACAGGCAATCTCCGATTGCTCCTCCAGTGGCAAGCATAGACAGATGCGGATACATTATATCCGCATGACTATTAATAATTAAGAAGACAGCTATAAACTTTACGATATCGACACTTATATCTCTTTTCATAAGACTTCTCTGTAAACTAACAAGACAATAAGGTTGTCATCACTTTGTTCCATTGGGTATATATATTATCTATGGAAAAAGATTTACTTTTCCTTATAGCATTTTCTGCCATCATATCCCTACGCTCCTTATTATCCATCAAATCTCTTAATCGAGAGGCCATTATCGAGGGGTTATACCCTCCCCCTTCACATGTTACCAAAATACCACTATTCCCATCATCAATCATATCATACACGGAAGAGAAACTAGCATAACAACATGGTATTACCCCATAACTCATAGCTTCTGGAATGACAAGAGGTAACCCCTCAAAAGATGAGGTCAATAATAGGAAAGTACCTTGTTCATAATACTTTCGTGGATCAACAAATCCTGTAAAGGAGACATGACTGAGGCCTTTTTCTTTGGTATATTGCTTCAGGTTCTCCAACTCTGGACCATCACCTACTATAGTAATATGCCAATCCTGATAATCAGACTCCAACAAGAACCATGTATCAACAATTCTTCGGACCTGTTTCTGAATACTGTCTATTCTCCCTACATAAATAAGTTTGTTCTTTTTATTAGAACCTTCATAATCGTAATTATCTGCTCCTAATGCTATTGGATTAGCTTGAGCTATTAACTTTGCAGTATCTTTAACACCGGTAAACGAAATAAAGTGTTGAATATAACTAGGAGATAATACCTCATAACAATCACAATGATTATAGTTATATCTCATTGAGAAGCCCGTCACAAGATGAGCCATTTTTAACTGCAAATTAAGGATACTCTTTTTAAGGCCATTTTGTGATGAGGACATCTTTTCCTGTATTTTTTGAATTCTCCCATTAAACAAGGGATCATTATGATAAACAGAAATCAATTTTATATTCAGATTCTTTCTGGCCTTATTAATAGTTATAATAGGTATTAACGGAAGCCCCCATTGGTTGATGATGATATCTATATTCCTTTCTATTAGTAACTTCCTAAGTAGTTTGATATTATTTGTATTTACCGCATATTTGTCCCCCACTGTCACTGGAATAGACGGATTAAGTTTCTCCTGTAACCTCCCTGTTCTTTTCTCAAATACAAAAATGTCAACAGCATGCCCTTCTTTGACAAATTTATTTGCCAATACGCTTGTAACTATCTCAACGCCGCCAGCATTGAGGTATCGAAGGACAAAAAGTATATTCATCTATGACTTACGTTTTATCAGTATCTCCGAAGTCTAATTTTACACAAAAGTGGCGTTCACGTTTATCCACTGGAGGCAACTCCATGTAAGAAGGACCATACAGATTCTCCAAATAACCTTCCACATTGTTAGGTACAAAAAATCTATGACCTTCAAAATCTGCCAACCTCATAGGGCTCCACCAGTCTCTCCTAATGAATTCTCCAAGATAATACTTACGTCCAGTTGGAGCTGTGATGAAATCAGATGGCTGCTTATGACGAGAAACGAACTTATCGAAAAAATTAACCCATCTTTTATGAGAAATTAAAAGATGCAGTATACCTATTGACTTTCTTAACTTAAAATAAAACTTGGATTTTGCTGTGGTACCATAGAAATTATCCAGAATACTATTGTCATACTGGTAATAAACCATGGAGGTCCCAACACCTTTCATTATATTAGAAATAACAGAATCAAACACTTGTACTATTCTATAGCGGGAAACATTCTCATAAATAAAAATGTCCACATAGATGCCACGGGGGAAAGGGAAATCTGGTGCTGCATCCTGCACTTCCCACAACTCTGTACCCTTTTTATAAACCTTTCCAAAGTTACATTTTGATTCTCGATTATTATAATTAGGAGCATCTAAAATATATGTATCGCCCAATTCTTTTTCAAAAACCGACTTAAACTTCTCAAAATCCTCTCGCATCATAGAAATATCCAGATCATCATCCCATGGGATAAAACCATGATGACGAACAGCTCCTAAAGCGGATCCCCCCACCAATGCATACTGAATGCCATTTTTCAGACATACATTGTGGATTTCAGACATTATCTCTAATAAGACACTTCTAAAGCGTATTTTTTTATCCCCAGAAATCTCAATAAGCAAATCTGATGCTTTAGAAACCTCTGTCATAATATCTCTTGCGCTGAAACTTGACATAGCCTATTATTTTTTAATGCTCCACAATCCACCTTTTTGCCCACAGAAAAGGAGCAATTCTTTTCCATCAAATGATACATCTTCAGGTTCGTCAGAAATAAGATCCGACAAGCCTATAACCTTTTTTATTCTTTTCTTCTTAAGATCAACAACTAATATAGAACGTTCAGCGTCATTTCTCTTTCCATCATTTGCCTTAGATAATCCCACTGGCAAATAAAGATATTTCCCTTTTATGGTGCCACCTTGGCCCATACTTAAGAAAGCCAATTCGAATTGGTCTATTACATCATTCGATGTCAAAATAACATTTTTGCCTTCTGCTAACGCAGGAAGACGATACTTTATTATAGAATGTCTTATCAAGCCATTTTCATCTTCAAGCCCTCTCCTCGTAAAAGTATATAAGAAGCCATTCTTACCATCTACTATCCAATCATGAGTTGCTTTTGGTTTATCATTTTCATATACTTGAATTGTCTGAACTAATTCAGATTTAGCATTAATTATATTCTCCACAAAACAGCGGTAAGGAGAAGCACTCTCTGATACATAAAGTACAGGTACGCTATTCCCACCATAATGCTCTATCCCGAAAGATGCACAATTAGCATGATTACCTTTCCCATAAGATGCCAACTGAAATTCACGAACCACCTTATGTTGCTTTAAGTCATACACTCTACAATAACCCGTATTACTCAAAATATAGGCATTGTGCCCAAAAATGGCCATTCCTTGGCCAGCCTGTCCCTTATAAGTCCCAGGAACTTTATACTTTTGAGCAGATAGCCCGAACGACAAAAAAAGGCCTACTGCCACTAACCACAATTTAATTCTCATCTGCAACTCTCCTTTTTCCTAAAACAATCGGTAGGTATCTCATTATTATTTGATGCACGCCATAACAGATAATGACAATAGCAATAGAAATAATAATCTTTAAAAGAACTCCAAAGTTATATCCATCGAACCATTGAAGGAAAGGCTTCAACAAGAATGCCTGAAATCCAAGTATCGTTATTAATGATTGGGCTAATCCCATAATAAAGGGTGACTTCACATTTGCACACATTGCCAGCATAATAACAGCCAAAGACCCAATTATTGCATTCAAATAGAAGCAACAAACATTCAAAGGGATCGGAAGGTTACCAAACATATGGGCCAGAAGCGAAACTCTCCCATTCAAGCACATCAACACAAAGCAAAGAAGTCCCAATAATATGGCAATAATAGGCTTGTATTTGAGCGATTGCAACAATCCCAATTTTCCTTTAGTTAGTCCACCCATAAAATAGAAAGGCAAAGCTATTATGGCTTGAAGAGAATAGAAAAAACCAGAATGAAATTTCCAACATATAAGCAGTATGCCTAAAACCAAAATACTCCCAATATATTTGCTAAAATACAGCACATCTGCCAATAACTTACATGTAAAAAGGCTTAATAAAAACCAACAAACAGAGTTGTAGTAAAGATGTGTAGTCGTAACAAGTTCATTAAGCTGCAGCTTTATAGCCTTCATTAACAGAGAGAAGTACCCGCCCTCACCTTCAATTATACCTACCAACGGAGGTACTATAACAATATATAGAATTATGAAGAAGCAAGCTGGAACTATCAATGTCTTAGCATATTTTACCAAACTATTTTTTATACTATACCATCCGTAGTGATGAAACATTCCACTAATAAAGAAGAAGAATGGCATATGGAAAGTATAAATAAAACGCCTTAAAATAGAAGCATCTGAATCAGGCGAGTAAAAGTGCCCAAAAACAACAAGAAAGGCAACTATTACTTTAGCAACATCAAGATAACCGATTCTTTCAGAGGTAGGATTCTGATTCATGATAAATCAACATTCATTTAGAGAATCTATTAATCTAGAAAAAATCTCTTTCAGTCCATACTTCGGCTTCCACCCCAATTCTCTAAGTTTCTGAGAACTTAAACGAAGTTTGGTAACAGGCGCATATCCCATCGTATCATCCAGATGTATCAAAACAGATATGGCAGGATTAAAATGATTAGCCAAATAATAAGCCATATCTTTTGCTGAAATATATGTGTCTTCGTTGGCTACATTATATGCTTCAGCTGATTTACCTTTTAAAAGGATATAAAGAATTGCAGAAACAGCATCGGTCAAATAACAATAAGGTCGTGCAGACTCACCCGTGGTGTGCAAAACAATATCTTTCCCCTCTGCAGCCAAACGGGCAAACTGTGCTATAACCCTATTATCATCTTTAGAAATTCCTGCTCCCGTAGTCTGAGTAAGTCTTGCCACCTTTACAGGAACCCCATATTCTGAGTAATAAAGACAACACAAATTCTCCGTTGCTCGTTTCGCCATAGGATAAGAACTGCGCACTCCCATTATCTCTAAGTCCCCCTGAACCTTTTCAGTCACATAGATGGAATCATCATAAATGCTGCCATATACTTCTAGAGAAGACAGATACACGAAACTTTTGACGGGCATCTTTCTGGCGTATTCTAACAATGCACACGTTCCTTCATAAATCGTCCTTGATGTTTCAACAGGAGATTCCACAAAAAACTTCGATGAAGTAGGAGCAGCGCAATGGATAACATAATCAACCTCCCCTAACGATTCATAATCATAAGTAACAATGTCACATTCTATTATTCTGACACATTTACTGTATCCGAAAAGATTCTCTGCTTTTGCTTTATTTCGAACAGGAGCTATTACCACAATATCCTTATTAAGTGACAAAAGACAATTAATGAGCGTAGAGCCTATCAGTCCAGTGGCTCCTGTAATTAGGAACGTTGCTTTACACAGTTCTTCTGTTAAAGAAAAAGAAGAAACAAAGTCCCTAATGTCTTGTGTTTGTATCTTATTCATCAAAAACCAAATATTTGTTGATTCTCGTGTACCTCAACCATAGCCTTAAAGAGGAAATAGTCTGTTGGGGTTGTAATTTTAATGTTCTCCACAGGGCCTATAACACGTCCCAACTTATGACCATAATAGCTCATTAGCGTGCAACTATCTATATGATTATGCATACCCTCCATTCTAGCTTTCTCATGTGCTTCAAGTATATCTTTCATGTAGAAACTTTGTGGAGCTCTTGCTATCATAGAATTCGCTCTGGCTGGAATCTCCAGCGAGCCATCCTCTCTTGATACGACAAATGTTTCTGTCGCTGAAACGCAAGTAATGCAGCTCCCTTCTTTCTGCACGGTCGTTATATTGTCTGTGATAGTCTGTTCGGTAATTAAAGGTCTAACCCCATCATGAATCAGTACAATGTCTTTATCAAACCCAGAAATCTCTTTTGCAGCCAAAAGCCCATTATAAATTGAATCCTGCCCAGTCTCTCCACCAGGAACAATCTTCTTTACCTTATTAATTTCAAACTTCTTTAGCATCTTTTGTAAGAAGGGAATCCAATCTTTCACACAAGCTACTACTATGCTATCAATCATCGGGTGATTATCAAATAGCTCCAGAGTATAGATAATAATCGGTTTACCATTATATTCCAGAAACTGTTTAGGGCGCGACTTTGTATTCATTCTGCGTCCCACACCACCTGCGAAAATAACTGCGATATTCATGATCTGTATCTTTTTTCTTGTATTGATTTCAACTTCGAAATCGGAATTAGTTTTTTTGCCATCTTATTACAACTGTTCACCAACGAATAATAAGTTGGCAACATTATTCCACTATTCTCATATCTATTTCTTCTCCAATATGAGACAAAATTAAAACCGCCATAAGCGAACGTATTACCAACATTATATAAATCTATATTCTTTGATTTAATACTTTCATCAAATTCAAAGAGTGTGGACAAATCTGTATTCATATTTTCACACAGAAATATACAGTAAATCCATCTCATCTGTCCATACAATCTATACCAAATATATTTCCGATGGTCATCATCTCCTGTATATCTATTATAAAGATCTATTAGCACATAAATAGCATGCATATACTGCTTAATAGATTTCTGCATCACCTTTGGATTCATGGTCTGTCCTTCTCTACCCACCAAATATTGATACAAGCGGGTATCCATATAGTAAATGGTATCTACAGTAGTCATTGGTTCTCCCATCCATTCTTGGTCAGTATAAGACATTCCTTCCGTCTGATGATAATCTATTTTCCTGAGTTTCTCTGTTTTGTAAAAGATGCGATGCATGTGCATTCGCTGTGCAGAAAAGCCCAACAAACTGCAAAAAGGCAATGGAGTATTATGCGGAATAGTTAGTTCAAACACTTTCTCTTCCCTCCCTTGCTCATCCACTGTATTATAATCAGTCAATATCAGGTCATAATCACTGGCTTTAAGAAAATTCATCACAGTCTCGAATGCATCAGTCTTGAAATAGTCATCAGCATCTAATACCTTCACATATTTTCCTCTCGCCTCTTTAAGCCCTCTGTTTACGCAAGATCCATAATTCCCGTTTTCTTTATCTATCACAATAAAAGTATCAGGATACTTTAGGGCATATTCTTGCCCTATCATTGAAGAAGAATCTTTAGAGCCATCATTGACCACTAATACTTCAAGAATATTCATATTCTCATCAGAAACGAGAAGAGAATCCAGGCATTTACGGAGATATCTCTCCATATTATATGTCGGAATGATAATAGTAAGTATTTTTTCCATGTTCCTCAGATAGATGGGGCTAATAAAGGTTTTGGTTTCTTCACAGTTCTCTTATAAGAACCTAACTCATAATCATGACTAATAACCTCTACACTACTAAAAGCTAATAACAAAATAGGATTTGCCAGTAATGATGTCAGAAGGCCATTTGAAATGCAAATCAGAGAGTAAAGTCCTAACCAGATGTATAAGAAATAAGCCTTGGCTCTATACACTTTGTAAAACAAGACAGAGTACAATAGCATTATCAATGCAGTATATACTATTCCACTCTCTAATAAAGTATGCAGATAACCGCTATCAACATAAAAATAAGTATTAGTGCCTATTTCTGTATCAAATTCCATTTTATTCCCCCATAAAGTAGCATCATAATAAGTAAAAGCCTCTTCGTTAAGCCTTAGTCTGCCACTAGTCATACGGTTTATTTCATCAAAATTATAGAGGAACAAAGACAATATAGAATATTTAGATACATAATATAGCACTACACAAATACCGGGATATAAGATTAAGGACAGAAGTCCAGACAACTTATTATTAAAGAGAAACTTAGGAATTAATGGTAGAATAATACAAAAGCCTATAAAAGCTATACAAGAATACATCTGTAAACGTGTAGAAGATAAGATAAACATAATATATGATATCAATAGCAATAGTATGATCTTTGGCAAATTCATGTTTTTCCGCCAACGATAAATTAAACACTGGACAAAACCCATTGCCAGATAGGCATAATACCCATAATATTTGAAGCCTAAGTCATGTGCAAAACTATTCTCAAAGATATCTTTGTCTCTATAATATAATCTATCCTCAACAATACCTAAAGAAAGCGATAATAATACTACTAAAAAAATCAAAAAAATGGCGTGTAAACATTTCCTTGCAATATGACTGAAAGGAATATTATATGATGCCATTATTAAATATGTTTCCACCAACACAGTGGAATTTGTAAGTAACCTCAAATAAACCGGTATTATCGTTAAGCATATAAAGCAAACGATACCATATACACTCCATTTATAGTTATTTTTAATACTTAAGAATGAAAAGCCAATTGATAAGACAAAGAAGAACTGCTTAATTAATCTTAAAAAGGCGTAAGAATCTAGCTGTGAATATTTTATTGAAAAAAAAACTGCAAATGTCATTAATGCATAATCAAAATATTTTGTATATTCATTTGAATATGTACGACCTACAGTTATATACATAATAACATTCTTTTATCCTATAATACTTACATTAAACAATTTAGACACAATCTTTATCTTGACTAAATAATACGAAACCAAAAGAGCTATTAAGATTCTCCATAATACTAAAACAATATCGCTTATCAAAGAATCAAAATGGAAAACATGTGAATTCAATAATGGATACAATCCATAATTTAAATCAATAATATGGACACATAAAATGACAATACTTATTTTTCCAACATATGCCAGGAACTCTGATAGCTTAGGAAATAGCATAATCTTTTCGCTTAGTCTATAGCACATGATTGTTACCCAAAAAGCACATAATACATTTATAGGGAAAAAGCCATAATAGCAACGTGCCATTGACATCGAGCCCGAATGTATAGACAAAAAGACTAATAGCAATGTACATAGAACTAAAGACGAACTATTATTATTACAACTTTTCATTCTATTCTTCGTTTGATAACCTATCTCATAAAACAACAATGCGCTGCACCCTTGTAATATATTCGTAGGTATATAAAAATCAGAAGCAATATACGTACAAACTACTGATATGAAAAGAACTGCAAATAACCTTGGCATTTCATAAAGTCTAGAATAGATATAATTATAAATAATTCTGCACCAAAACAATGCTTGAAGGAACCAAATAGCGCCAACAAAATAATTCTGGAAAGACGGAAGATTCTTTGATCCAGCCCCCACAATAATAGCCCAAAAAGCATTAGATGACGAAACGAGTGTACTTCCTGCGAGAACGTATAATATAGATATTCCAAACATTATTATCGCAGTAATTAAATAAGGAACAATAAGTATTCGGAAGTTTTTTTTCAAGCATTCTTTATTATCAATATAATGGAAAAAGAAACCTGAAATAATAAAAAAAAGCGGCATATGCCAGGTAAATATAAACAACTCTAAAAAATGCGGAATATGGCAGTGCCCAATGATCATCGCTAATATCCCAATCCCTTTCATTATATCAAAAACAGGTTTTCTCATCAATTATTACTTATTCTTTTACGTATTAGTAGCTTAGCATCGTTCAGGCTCTCATCGTTTGTAAAAAAAGCAAAAGAGACGAAAGAGAAAACGCCAGCAAATATCCCTATCATTAGTTTCATGAAAGGTGTCTCTACTAAAGTCATGCATAAAGAGACAATTACAAACATTAAAGCCACATTCACAAATATTGGCAGAAGTTCTTTCATCTGGTTCCAAATCCCGTAATTAAGCAATTTCTTAGTATAATAACAATTGAAAGAAAAAGCAATAAACTCATAAAAGGCTTTACCTACGCACATCCAAATAAGGCCAAAAGGAATACTGGCAAAAAGAATCAGGAAGGCAATAGGTTTTTTTATAAACTCCAACTTCAAAACTAAATCACTTCGCCCTTTCACATAAAGCAAATTTAAATTAATAGTAGTAAGTGGAGTGAACATATAACCAATACACAACACCTGAAGAATAGGCACGCAAGGCAACCATTTCTCACCTAAAAGGACTTCAATTAACGGCGAAGCCACTGCACAAATTCCTACCATTATTGGGAAAAGAATAAACATTGGTGTTCTCAAAAGTTTCTTATATGCATGTATTAAGCGCTCATTCTCATCTTGGAGTTCAGATAAGATAGGATAGTTCACTTTAAGCACTACATCTTGAATAACCTGCATGGGAAATCTGGAGAAATGGTTTCCTTGATTAAAAAAGCCAACTTCTGCGGCACTGAAAGCTTTGCCGATAACCAGAGTATAGATATTAGTATAGACTGTATTTATTAAACCTGAAACTAAAAGTTTAGACCCGAAAGAGAATAACAGCCTAAAAGAATCGAAAGAGAAAGCTAATAGGGGCTTCCACTTTGCAAATCCCCAAAGAATCAATGCCCTAATTATTGATTGTGATACCGTCTGATACACTAAAGCCCATACACCCCAGCCTGTATATGCCAGCCATAGACCTATCAATCCAGAGACAAGGACAGAAACAATAGAAGCTATAGCCTGAAGTCGAAAATTAAGTTCTATAGAAAGCTTAGCGGTTTGAACTATGATCAGGCCATTGATAATCAATGACAGTCCTACCACTCTGGTGACATCTGTCAGCACAGGAATATCATAGAAAGATGCAATATATGGAGCGCTGACATAAAACAACAGATATAAGACTATAGATATAACAATATTAAAATAAAAGACGGTAGCATAATCTAATTCCGTTCTCCCTTTCTTCTGAATGAGTGCATTAGCAAAACCACTATCAAGAAACGTCTGTGCTATAGCAATAAAAATAGCTAACATACCAATAATGCCAAAATCGGAAGGCATCAATAGGCGAGCTATCACTATTGATATTACAAACTGAATGGCATAGGAAGCAAGTTTATCTAAACCTGTCCATGCCATTCCTGATATTGCGTTATTCGTATTACTCACTAGCTTATATAGTATGAATATGGCTTATCTGTGTCAAAAAAGACCCCACCATGCATATTATCCCCCTTTACAAACTCATTATAGTCACCATATAAACGTCTTAGATTATTATCATAATTTTTAGGAACTGGCATTCTTAAAAACTCAAAGTCAAAATACACGATGTCTTCGAAATCTTCTCGAAGTCTATACCACCTTGGCTGATACTCAACCAAAGGGGTTACAATGTATCTTGAATTACTATCTCTGTTATACTTAGAAATAGTTTCTTCATACTTTTTGTAATAATATTGATAATGGTTATAGCAATAATTGTTTGATAAAAAATGTACAAATCTTTTTATTATGCGTTTAAAAGGGTTCTTTGGCTCAAAATATCTCACAGAGAGATTTGCCATTTTCTTAGAGATAGTAAGATATCTGAAAGCTTCTTTCTTCTGAGCATCTAGTTTCTCTGCATCATCTATCACTGCATCAATAGGAAAGATATCTATGAATATCCCTTGATTAAAATTATATTTTTTCTCTATTTCTTTATTCAAGATTCCTGTTGTAAGACTATTCCTTAATTGGGAATGCTGTCTTAGTGAGCCTGGATCAGTGTATTCTGTCTGAAAGAAATATGGATGCTTAAACTCCTTTGTGGCAATACTACATAATTTGTCATACTGATCTCTAAACATCATAAGGTCCATATCGTCATCCCAAGGAATAAATCCCCTATGACGAACTGCTCCTAGCATTGTTCCCCCGCAAGCAAAATAATGAATATTATATTTTTCGCATACTCTTTGAAACTCGGCATACAAATCAAGTTCTACTGCCCAGATTTCTTTTGTCTTAATAGTTACGGAGTGTCCACAACGCTCTTCTTCGGAAAAAAAATCAGATGGGAAAGATAGTTTTAAGTCAATCATTACCTACTGTACTTATTTATACATGATACTCCCCAAGAATAAATGCACTCAATATTTGGAATCTTTACTCCTATTTGATGAGCTACATCAACGATATACCTCATTCCATAAGGAATATCTTCTGTGAAATATCTGCTATCAAAGTCTGGTATATATCCACTATTTTCAGGTAACTCTATCATTGGAGAAGAAATCCCTGCAAATGCGAGAATACTTCTCAACTTGTTTGTGAGGGATTGGGCGTCATAACTTTCATAATACTCCAAAATGGAAGGAATGCTTCCCTCTCTTACTGGCAGATGTCTTAATAATTTCTGAAATTCCTCATCCATTGCTATCAGAAACTCTGACGCTTCATCTGTCCATTCTTGATAGAATAAAGGATTCTTGGTATAAACAATTCCAGGTGTCCAATCTTTCCATAAAGAATATAAGCGAGCTGGATGCAGCAATGGATTACTATTAGTCAACGCAGCTTCATAATAACTATGCAACAGATTGACTGGTGTCTTGAACAAAACCGACAATATCTCACGAAGATCGTATTTCTCTTCTTCTGAGCATCTTACAATGGCAACATTCAATTCCTTTTTATAGCCTTTCAGTTCTGCTGACTTGCCATATTCAATAGTCCTGCCAATAAAAGGTACTCTCTGAAAGCCAAATAATGTAATGTTATCTGGCAATATGTCGAAGGCCTCAAAGAAAAAGCCTGAACTAGAAACTACTGCCCCAACTTTCGTATGTGGAGAGATATAATCCCTTACCTTAAGAAGCTCATCATGTAAAGCGAATCCTGGTAAACAGATTAGAACTATATCTACATTTGACAAAGCTTCTGCAGGTGAAGAGCTAACCGATGCCAATTCTCCTTTAAAGACTTTACCATATAAATCTATAACTTGGATATTCTTACTCCATTTCTCCGGCCTATTCGTGAGCATAGTTATTTCATGCTCTCTTTTTGCAGCTAAATAGCCTGCCACTACATGTCCGAGATTTCCACCACCGCAAATACAGATCTTCATAGTCTTAGTTTATAAAGGCTTTAAAGGCGGATACCAATCTTTCATTATCCTCATGATTCCTTATCGCAATGCGCATGTATTGTTTACCGTCAAATCCAGACTTGCTACTGCAGTCACGAGTAAGAATATTGTAATTCTTCAAAAGATAAATGACAACTTCATTGGCAGTATGTGGAGGTAATACTTCACAAAGGAAATAATTAGCCTGAGTAGGCATTACACGCAAGAAAGGAATCGAGCGCAATCCTTTCTCAAATGACCTTCGCTCCTCTAAAAACTTAGCACAGGCACGTTTGTAAGCCTTTTCATGCTTAGTAAATATCTGCATGAAGAACTCTGCAAAGGAATTTAAGTTCCAGATAGATACCTGTTTCTTCATCTTCGCTATAAGAGCTTTGTCAGAAGATGCTAGGATGCCCAGTCTTAACCCTGGAACACCATAAGATTTAGATATGCTTTTCATGACTATCAGATGTGGATAGGCTTCCAAAATCTTGTCATCCAACAGGCTATTGTATTCATAGCCATCGCTGAAATCCACAAAACTTTCATCTACAATCAAACGGGTCCCTTGTTTCTCTGCCCAATCCGCAAGTATCAACACATCTGATTTGGTAATGAAGTTGCCAGATGGATTGTCTGGGTTAATCAACAAAAGGGTATCCACAGGATGGTCTGAAAAGAATGCCATCAGATCCTCTGTCCCATAGCGATAATCTTCGTTATTCGGGATAAAGGTCACATGCCTGTCAATATCCACTCTATTGGGATATTCTTCAAAAGTTGGACGAGTGACACCTATCGTACCATCGATGTCTTCCATCAATGCCTTAATAAGCTCAGCTGCCCCATTGCCTGGGATTAGGTAATCTTCCTTAACACCAAAACATTTGCTTGCTAAAAGGGTATTGACTTTCATTCCAGAAGGATACTCCGTTAACAAGGTTTTGAAATTGGCCTGCATTTCATCTATAATGCCAGAAGAAGGAAAATAAGGGTTCACTAAATAGCAATAATCCAACATCTTAGGGAATCGCCAATAGCCACCATACCTACCATAGTACTTACGAAGCAGATCTTTCTCGTCGGCGAAAAGGGCTTCTGCAATATCAAGGTCCTGCTTGTCGTCTATTTCGTACCACTTTTCATTAGTGATAGGCAGAGCCTTAAGGTCATGACTGTTCAAGAAAGTGATAATGCGAAGTACATTCTCGTAGTATTCATTGTTACCAACAGCTTTGCTGTATGCTTCAAGGAAAGGCACGTATTTCTGACGAGAAAACTCCTTACTGAATTTGTAAATGTTAACGGTCTTATAGTATGAATCGGTATCCTTATACTTAAAGGCTTGTTTTGGCACGAAATTCACGATATTGCAATCGTCATCTATGCGGACCATCGTACCATCCATCCATGACTCATACTTTGCCACCAAAGCTAGGTTCGGATATAGATTCTCTAATAACAGATCAAACATGCCATCATCAAATATCAAGTCACTTTCTATAAGCAACGTATCATCTTCCTGTAACTGCTGCTTGGCTAAGGCAAGTGAATAGATATTGTTTGTTTTATCATAGATTGGATTATTGACATACTCTATCTTTAATCCCTTGTATTCTTTGCCAACATAATCTTTCAGCTTTTGACCTTCATATCCAATAACCAGAACAACCCTTTTAAGCGGCAGGCGGCTCAACTGGGATAACAATCGGTCAATAAGGGGTACGCCATTCACAGGAACCATACACTTAGTATTATTCTTTGTGTATTCGCCAAGGCGTTTACCCATTCCTGCGGCTAATATTATCGCTTGCATGTATATAAAATTTATTTCTGATTAATAACTTTTACAATTTTCATTCTAATGACGCTGCGTCTTAGGTACCAAAGATGCTGCATCTTTCTTTGGTAAGACGGTGCGTCTTTGGAAGTAAAGATGCTGCATGACGTAGTAAACCGCTTCAATCGCGTCTAAAAATGTCGCGGGTATATACTTTTTGTTGTACATCGTCGAGGGCAGTGTCATAGCGATTGGCAATGATAGCTTGACTTTGGCGCTTGAATGATTCTAAGTCATTTACCACACGACTGCCAAAGAAGGTGGTGCCGTCTTTCAATGTAGGTTCATAGATAATGACGGTAGCACCTTTGGCTTTTATGCGTTTCATTACCCCCTGGATGCTACTTTGGCGGAAGTTATCACTACCAGCTTTCATGGTAAGGCGATATACTCCGATAACACATTCACGTTCCTCGCCTGCATTATAATCATTCTGACTATAATAGTCATAGTAGCCTGCCATACGAAGCACTCGATCGGCAATAAAATCCTTACGTGTACGGTTACTCTCTACTATAGCTTGTATCAAGTTCTCTGGCACATCGGCATAGTTGGCTAAGAGCTGCTTCGTGTCTTTAGGTAGGCAATAGCCTCCGTAACCGAAACTGGGGTTATTGTATTGCTGACCGATACGAGGATCGAGACAGACACCATTGATAATGGCTTGCGTATCAAGCCCCTTCATTTCAGCGTAGGTGTCAAGCTCATTAAAGTAGCTCACACGCAATGCCAAATAGGTATTAGCAAAAAGTTTAACGGCCTCTGCCTCTGTAAAGCCCATAAACAAACAAGGGATACCCTTGTTTTGTTGAGAGTTTAGAGTTGAGAGTTTAGAGTTTAGATTAAGATTTGAATCTTTTGAAGGAGCAATGGCTCCTTCAGCAAGTAGGGCAGCAAAAGTATGAGCGGCCTCTACTAAACGAGGATTACTTAAATCCGTACCTACAATGATGCGGCTAGGGTATAGGTTGTCATAAAGTGCCCTACTCTCGCGCAGAAATTCTGGAGAGAAGAGTATGTTCTCGGTATGGATTTTCTCACGGATATGAACAGTGTAGCCCACTGGGATGGTACTCTTGATCACCATCATGGCATCAGGGTTATATTGCATTACCAACTGGATGACTGCTTCTACAGCACTAGTATCAAAGAAATTCTTCTGAGAATCATAGTTGGTCGGTGCAGCAATCACTACAAAGTCGGCATCGCGATAAGCTTCCTCAGCATTAAGGGTAGCACGGAGGTGCAAAGGCTTAGTGGTCAAGAATTCTTCTATCTCTTTATCAACAATAGGAGATTTCTTGT
>JAEEGL010293541.1_pt1 | contig 18721 bp, 14 predicted proteins | sample 9134231 | NCBI WGS metagenome assembly JAEEGL01 (sample SAMN16246548, study PRJNA631951) | gut metagenome | biome: gut microbiome; feature: rumen; material: fiber-attached | host: Bos | place: Iran: Karaj | collected 2018-10 | reverse complement strand
GTCATCCTTAAAGCTGCTCCGGAACGGCGCGTCCGAAGAAGAACTGCGAAAAAAACGCGCGTATTGCCTGTGGATGCTGTCCGACGGCGAGCCCACCGCTGCGGCGTTCCGGGCGCTGCCGAAAGAAACGCAGGCGGCACTGGTGGAGTATATCGAAAGCTTTTCGGTGTATGAGGAGATCACGGTGGAGGGGCGGCGGTTCCACCTCTCGCACACTCTGCCGGATTACCGCCCGGGACTGGATATCCACGACGTGACCCTGCAGGAATTCATCTGGGGCGAGCCGGATTATACCGTCCGCTACGGCGAAAACGCCCGGTTTATAACCGGACATACCCCCACACACCTGATCGACCCCGCGTTTTTCGGGAAGATCTGGCAGGGGTGCGGCCATATCGCCATCGACTGCGCCGCAGCCTGGGGCGGCCGCCTCGGCTGCCTGTGCCTTGACACGATGGAGGAATATTACGTATAACGGAGGAAAAACAAAATGGATATTTATCGGTATATCAATTCAAAGGATATCCGCGCGCATCTGCAAAACATCGGGTATCGGTTCAGCACGCTTGAGGCGGTGCGGCTGATTCTGACGGATACAGGCATTCCGATGAGGCAGCGGTTCGCCGACCTTCTGGAGATCACCGAAACCATGCCGGACGTGTTTCTGGACGAGCCGCACTTTGTGGAACGCGGCGAGAGCGTGCACGAGTTTTTGAAGCGCTTCGTACGGTGCGGTGAGGCAGAGCTACGCGCTTTTTACGAAACCAAAGGCGCCGTTTACCGCGGCCGTCTGCTGGCGCCCGGTATGCCGGATTGGGACGGGTTTGCCGAATGCACGTCCGTTTTTACGAGCATAGGAGCCTGTCTTGCCGACGCGACGCGGCATTTTTCGTCCCGCGAGCATCCCGGCTGGCGCGTTCTTGTGGAAAAACACCTCCTGAACGAGCGTTACCTGTGCAGCGCCGCGTTCGATACGAACGGGGAGCCGCTGACCGTGAACGGCAGCGCGGGAGAGGAAGAGATCATATGGGGCGTGCAGACGATTTTATCCCGTCCGTTCTTTCTGCCGCATCCGTTCAGAGCCGGGGATCTGGTAAGGGTGTGCCCCGCGGCGGGCGAATGGTGCTCCTTTGCAGGGAGCCCCATCCTTTTGGACCGCGTTCCGTCCGCCGCCGGGGAAGAATCGCGCAGCAAAGGGTACGCCGAGGGGTACTGTTTCGAGGACGGTGTGTTCCGGTACGAGACTGCGATCCCGCTGACGTCGCTGGAATTTCTGCGGGAGGACGCCGACGACGGGGATACGCGCATGCTGAAACGATTGAGCGAACTGCAGCAAGGCGCCGGTTTTCTCTGCGATACGGTTAACGGCTGCATGGCCGCGCTGATGGAAAACCTGGCACAGCGCCTGAAAACGGATGACGAAGCATTTCCGTTTTAGGCCTCCCCCGCCCGATCTCTGCCATGCGCACGGTTGGTTTTTTGGACTGTGAAAAAACAGATCGCTGCCGACCCGTTCCCGGGATGACAGCGATATTCTTTTCTCGTTCGTTGCTCTTTTCAGAAATTCAGATCTCCGCCTGCGCCAGCGGTTCCTCGGAAAAGTCCACGGCCTCGTTGGACAGGTCGGGATAGATATAGCCGGGCTTGGGCGGCGCGCAGTTGTAGACCTTATCGATCTCCACGTAGCCGAGGCCCGCTTTGCCTTTGTGATAATTGCCCTTTACCAGCACGACCTCCATCTCCAGACTCATGCCGTATACGTTGACGCGGGCGCCTTCCTTCAGATCGGCCAGCAGCCCGGAATAGGGCGCTTTGGTAAAGACGAGGCGGGAGGACGAGGCGGTCTGCGCCTGAATGACGGGCACGATCTTGGGATAGCCGTTTTCGCCGATATACGAGATGAATTTCAGCGTGACGAGCCCGGACAGGAATTTGGTCGCCCACGGACGCAGCACGGTTTTTGCTTTGTCCCCGGCGTTGAAGGCTTTGAGCGCCGTGACGCGCAGGGCGTTGGCGATCACACCCGGCATATTCAGCGCGCTTCTTTCCGAGATCTCTTTGAGATCGGCGTAATGCACCTCCGAAACGCCGAAGTACGTGTTGAAGCGGAACAGCGGGTATTCGTTCATTTTCACGTAATCCTCGCCTTCCGTTACAAAGTGCGTAAAATCCATGGAGCCGGTCCAGAAATCCCGGCTGACCGACATAATGAGAAAGCCGGTGCGCGGGTCGTCGTAGATCAGCTTTTTGCTGATCCCGCGCACGAACTCGCCGAACATCATTTTATCGTCGCCCTTGTTGCACAGGGACGATACCAGGCACATATGCAGATCGTCCGGCCCGTCGTGCATGGCGATGAGCGCGATTTTATAGGGATTATCAAAATCTTTCATATCTTTGGGGTCCACCCGATTCATTCCGTTTCCTCCTCTGTTACGTTTCTGCGATCATTCTTTATTTTCAACATATCTTATGGTTTCGGAGCTATCCGCTATCCGCTGAGCCGCGTGCTGCCGCTCCATACCGCGTTCGGCGCGCCGCTCTTTACGGCCAGCGCCGCCAGTTCTTCCATGCGCTGTTTTTCCATCAGCTTCGCGTCTCTGAACGCCCATACGAGACCCAGCCGTTCGTACTTATCGCGGCAGAGGTTATTGAACGCGCAAAGCTCCCATTTTTCCGCGCGGTCACGCACGATCCCGGCAAGGCCGCGGATATTGTCGTCCGTATCGGTGGCGCCGGGGATAATGGGTGTGCGCACCCAGATCCGTTTGCCCGCCGCCGCGCACGCCGCGGTGAGCCGCTCGAAATTGCTGAGGATCAGCGCGTTGCTCTGCCCCGTAAAGCGGACGTGAAGCGCGTCGTCGGACAGCTTCAGGTCGTACAGAAAGAGATCCGTTACGGGCAGGAGCGAAGCCAGCGTTTCCCATTGGGTCAGACCGCAGGTATCCACGGCGGTGTTCACGCCGGCGTCCTTCAGCTTCTGCAGCAGCGGGAGCGCTTCCTTCCATTGCAGCGTGACCTCGCCGCCGGAAAGCGTGACGCCGCCCTCCGCGCCCCAGTAGGCTTGATCCTTCATCAGGATCCTGAACAGGGCTTCGGGCGTGTAATCCGTGCCCTTCAGCTCCAGCGCCCCGGTGGGGCAGGCCGCGGCACAGGCGCCGCAGGCGGTGCAGTTTTCGGACGTGTGCACGCCCGTTTCATCCAGCCGGACGCCCTTTTGCGGACAGACCCGCTCACAGGTGCGGCAGCCGATGCAGCGCACGCCGAGCCATTCCACGTGGCTTTTCGGGGAAAGGCTTTCCGGATTGTGGCACCAGGCGCATTTCAGGGGGCAGCCCTTGAAGAATACCGTGGTGCGCAGCCCGGGGCCGTCCTCGGTGGACATGCGTTGTATATCCAGTATTTTCACGTTAATACCCCTTGTGGCTCTCGCGGGCGATGATCTCGTCCTGCAGCTCCTTGCCCACGGATACGAAATAGGCGTTGTAGCCGGTGATGCGCACCAGCAGATGGCGGTAATCCTGCGGATGGGCCTGCGCGTCGCGCAGCACGTCCGGATCGAGAATATTGATCTGAAGCGCGGTGCCGCCGTTTTCGATATAGCCCTTTAAGAAGGATTTGAACTTTTCCTTATGGGCGGGATCGCGGATCAGCGAGGTGTTGAACGTAATGGTATGGCTGGCGCCGTTGGGCAGGTAATTGACGTATTCGCCCCAGTCGCCGTGTTCCGCCTTGCCGCCCAGCGCCACGCCCACGGAATTGGCGTTGGAGGTGGGGCCGTTGATATCCGCGCCGTTGGAGGGGCAGATGGCGTTGGAGAGGAACTGGGGGTTCTTGCGGCCGTTGGCGCTGGCCTTGAGGATATACGAGGAGCCGATCCAGTAGTTCCACGAAAGCATGCCCGGGCGGAACTGCCGGCCCGTGCATTTCGTCTTGTGCGTCCAGACCTCGTCGGACCAGGTTTTCATCACCAGCTGCGCCATGGCGTCCGCTTCGTCGTCGTCCCGGCCGTATTTGGGAGCGCGGAACTGCGCCTTGGCCTGCAGCACCTCATAGCCCTCCCAGTTGGCGCGCAGGGCCTTTACCAGCTCTTCCAGCGTGCATTCCTTATTATCGTAAACCAGATATTTTACGGCCAGAAGACTGTCCACCGTGGTGGCGAAGGTGACGCCCTCCATGGTGACGAAGGAGATCTCCGCGCCGCCCTGCGTGACGTCCACGCCTTTCTCGGCGCAGCCGGTCACCAGCGTGGAAAGGTAGGGCGTGGGGTTGAACTTTGCGCGGATGGATTCCGAAAGCTCGTAGTTTTCCACCATTTTGCGGATAATATATTTTGTTTGCGTAACGTAGGCGTTCCAGAATTTTTCCCACGTATCGAGCTCGCTCAGTTCGCCGGTAGCGGGGCCGTCCTGCGTCAGCTTGGTGGGCGGGCCGCCCATCTTATCTTCATAGGGCTCCAGATCTCTGCCGTTGCCGTAGACGAGTTCCAGGGCCTTGAGCAGGTTCAGGTTGTTATCCACGGTGCCGCTGCGGTCGTTGCCCACCATTGTGTTTTCAAGGCAGCCCACGGGCGCGTATTCGCACACGTTTTCAAGATTGATCTTACCGCCGCAGTATTTGGCCTCGCGCATCATGCCGGCCATACTGCGCTCGTCGAAATTGAGCAGGAAAGGCGCGCCCTGCGAGGTGGAGATCATATCCACCACCTTATCCAGCAGCTTTTCGGGGCTGCCGCGGTGCAGGCGCACGTTGGGCTTGGGCTCCAGAATGGGGCTCATATCGTCGATCACATCGAGGAAGAGATAGGTGAGATCGTTGGTGAGATCGTTGCCGTCCTTATCCATACCCGAGAGCGTCAGCAGCTGGCCGAAGCCCGCGGTGATGCCCTGATTGCCGCCCACGCGGATCTGCGCGTCGTATGCGGTGTTGCAGTGGAACCAGAAGCAGCCGAGGATCTCCTTCATAAAGTCCTCGCTCATGCCTTCTTCGATCGATTTTTTGTAATAGGGGTACAGGTACTGGTCGATGCGGCCGAAGGACACGCCCGGGCCGGGATATTTTTCGTCCGCCATCACCAGCATGTGGGTGAGCCACAGGGACTGCACGGCCTCGTAGAAGTTTTCGGCGGGGTTCCACGGCACCTTGGCGGTGTTCGCCGCCATCACCAGCAGCTCCTCGCGGCGAACGGGGTCTTTGCATTTTTCAGCCTGCGCTCTGCAGAAGGCGGAATACTTCTCCGCCAGTTCTCTGGGCATGGTGCAGGCAGTCATCATCGCGCGCAGCTGGGCGCCCTTCGCGCCGTTCTTCTCGGCCTGCGTAAGCTTGCCGTACAGCCCTTCCAGATACTCGTATTCCGCTTTGAAGCCCTGATCGATGATCTTTTTGTAATCGGGGATCAGGTGGCCCGAGGTGGCGCCGGAATTGCCGTAGCCGTGGTTGAACAGCCACAGCATGCTTTTGCGCGCTTCCAGCACCAGTTTATCGCGCTCCGCCTGCTGCTCTTTTGTGAGGCACATGGAATACATCATGTTGAACCGCGCGCCGCACAGCAGATCGCCGGGCAGGATCTCCATAGGCAGGTATTCCACCACGCACTTTTTCGTAAAATCCGCCTTGCGCTCCGGAAGCGATTTCTTCCAGAACGCGTCGTCCACTTCCACCACCTGCGAGATCTGCTTGAAGGACTGGGTGAACGTGGGCAAAAAGGTGTAGGTCTCCGGAACGATGTAATAGGTGAGTTCATCGAACTGCGTATCCCATGGGGTCCCGGTGGTATAGGGGTTGTACTCGTTGTTCCATTTGCGTTTGGTGCCCGCGAAATAGTAATCCCGCAGCCACTTCACGCGGGGGCTGAGATTGCCGGGTCTTTTGACCGCGTTTTCATATTTTGCCGCCAAGATCGTTACCTCCTTGCTGTAACAGTTGATTGATACGGACGGATTTATGTTTTTTACGCGCCGCTCCCCTTCAGCGAGAGCGTCAGCGTATGGTTACCGCTGTCAACACAGATCGATTCCGCTTTGCGCGGCGCTTTGCAGAAGCTGCAATCGTAACGGTCAAAGGGCAAGTTTACGGGTTCGCCGTTCACCGTAAACGCGCCGTCGTAAGAAACGAAGACCGTGCCGCAGTCTGACTCATACGTGACCGTGCCGCCCGCGAAGACGGCGCGGTTCTTTTTTATGCGCGAGACGAAGGACGTGAAATCCTCCGTATCCGCGTCGGAAAGCTCGGTGATATAGGCGTGGTACGTACCGCCGGAGCGGCAAAGGTCGAATTCCTTTTTCGGCACGTAATCCGCCGCAAGGTCCACCTTTTTCAGGTTTTTGAACAGCCCCGTCAGCGCGTTCCTGTCGTACGGCTTGTATGCGAGCGGCCCGTTGGCCAGCACGGAAACGAATACGCCGTTTTTGCGCGCGAACACGGCGGTTTCCTCCGGAATCACCTCGTCGTACAGGTCCCGGGGCAGGTACAGGTGCGTCATCCGCGCGACCGACGGCTCGCCAGGCCGTTTCTTTTCCGGCAGCCGGTAGACGGTGATATTCACGTTTTCGTGCTGGGCGCTCATGGGCCGCCTGCCGTTGCCGATCCAGTATCCGGGCGAGGAACCGCAGCGGTTCCGGCCGTTCCCTGCCGGATGGGTGGAGAACAGCGCCGCGTGTTCCGAAATATTGGCGCTCCATTCGTGATCCTGCGCGCCGTTTCGCCCCGGCGTGCCGTTTACCACGGTGGAAAGCGCGTATTTCGCCGTGCGCCAGGTGTACACGTTGCCCCTGCCCGTGGCGATGCCGTGGGTGGGCAGCTCGTATTTTGCGGCGATTTTCACCGGGTCAAGAAGACGCAGAAACGACACGTCCAGAAAACGGAAATAATGCACGAAGGCGTTGCGGAACATATCGTTTGCTTTGAGATATCTGAGCGTATTTTCAAACACCTGCGGGTTCGTAAAGGTCTCCGCGCCCATCTGCGCCATGATCTGATGCGGCTGCTGCCCCACAAGCCCCTCCGAAACGAGATCGTCCGGCGAGAGCCCGCAGCCCATCTTTACACAGAAAGGCTCCCTTGTGAGCGCGATATCTCTGATCGCCTCCGGCAGCTTGTATAGCCCCTTTTCGACTAAATCCGTAAAACAGATGAGAATGCTGCCGGGCCGTTTTTCGAGGGTTTGGCAGATCGCGGCTTTTTCCTCCTCCGGCAGAGCCGGATCGTTCAGCAGCGGCGCGGCGGCCTCTTTGCCCCACAGCGCGTTCATGGCCGCCTGGATGCTGTTGCCGCATTGATTCCCCGCCTTGTTGTTGCCGTACATGCGGGAGCTGACCGCCACGAACCGGTTGTTTACGCTGTTCAAAGCCACGTCCAGCCATAAAATATGCATCACCGTGCGCATATCCTCCACAAGCGCCCGGTCGTTAGCGTAGGCGATGAAATTCGCCATGGGGGCCAGATCCTCCGCCAGGTAATTGTTGCTGAGATATTCCGAAAAACCGTAGGCAAACCGCTGGCGGATCCACGCGCGGATGCGTTCCTCCGCCTTTATACGGTGCTGCCGCCCGGTGAGACCGGCGTTCGGGAAAACCGCGTCTGGCCATTCCTGCCCCGCCAGATACTCGCTGACGGCGAACAGGATCTGGTGGTTTTCGCTCCAGTAGCACATGCTGTCGTGCCCCGGCTCGTCCATAAAATATTTGAAATGCAGAAACGTATCGCGGATAAGATCCCTGCAGCGGCCGCTGAGCGCTTCCCCGCAGTCTTTATAGATCTTGAACAGCAGCTGCGCGCGGAAATCGGCGCAGTCGAACCGGTGCGCCAGATAATCCGCCTGCGCGGACAGCATACGGAAGGCCTGTTCCTCCGTAAAGGAGACGCCTCCCCGGCCGGTCAGAAACAGATAGAGATCCTCAAACCGTCTGCCGTCGGCGTCCGCGGAATAATAATCAAAGTCTTTGTCGTCCGGCAGCTCCTGCGCCGGCTTTTTCAAAAGCTGCAGCGCGAGCTCGGCGGCGGTACCGAGAAGGACCGTTCCGGCGGCAGCCCCCAGCCATTTACCGATCTTCATTTTTCTCCTTACGCCAATCTTTCCAGCATCTGCGCCGTTACTTCGTATTTTGCGGGTTCGTTTTTCAGGTACCGTTCCAGTTCCTCCGCCATATAATAAGCCATGCGCTGCCCCTCGTTCCCGGTGCTGCCCGCGATGTGGGGCGTGAGCACGGCGTTGGGGCAAAAGAACAGGGGACTGATATACGGGAAATACTCGTGTTTGAGCACGTCGCCCACGAAGGTATGCGACGGATGCCGCAGCAGCGACATAGCCAGCGCGTATTCCGATACCTGCGCGCCGCGGCCCGTGTTGATGAACACCGCGTGGGGCTTCATCAGATGAAAGAGTTTTGCGCCGAACATGTTTTTCAGCTCCGGCTTGTTCGCCAGATGGTTGCTGATCACGTCGCATTCCCGGAACAGCGTTTCCATATCCGTCAGTGTAACGTTCAGTTCTTTGGCCCGCTCCGGTAAAACAAAGGGATCGCAGGCGTACACCGTGACGTCGGGCAGCGACTGCAGCTTTTGGGCGACCGCCTGCCCCACGGCGCCCAGCCCCACAAGCCCTGCCTTGCAGCCGTACAGCCCGGGCGCGGCGTTTGCGTGGGCCAGCGCATACAGCGGCAGCAGGTGATACCACTTTGCCGCCTGAAAGTATCCCTTTGCGGCAAGCGAGATCTGCGCAAAGGTGTATTCCGCCACGGGCACGGCGTTGGCGGCCGCAGCGGAAAAGACCCGCACGCCGTTTTCCAGAAACGGCCGGGCGAAATACTGCACCGTACCGGCGGCGTAGAATACCGCCTTCAGCTTCGGCAGATACCGGGCGATCTCCTCTTTTGACAGCGCCGGCATGCCCCAGGTGGCAAAGGCGACCTCGCACTGCGCCAAAAACGCGGCGTTTGCCTCAAGGTCCTTTTTGCCGATCCGGCCGGAGAGCTCGCCGTACCCCCGCAGCGTATCAAGAACGGCGGGCGTAAACACTTTATTGAATTGCAGCGCGTGATTGCCGAACAGCGCGATCTTCATTTCATGCCCACCCGCTTTCTGATTTTTTCCATATCTCTCTTCATGGCGGCGGGGATGCCCCAATAACCGCACAGGTACGTGTATTCCAGCAGAAGATTGCCGTCAAAGCCGCTCTCAAGCAGCCGGTCCAGCAGCGCGTCAAGGTAGGCGCCGTCGTACCGCGGGAACTGTTCCCGCCGCTGCTCGGAAAACGAAACGTGCACGCTTTCTATGAAGGGCAGCGTGCGTTCGATGCGGTCCAGATCGTAGGCTTTTTTGCGGTAGCGCGACTGGAAGTAGGTTCTGAAATTCTCTCTGTCCGCATCCTTTTGTATCTTCAGGAACGCGTTAGTATCGTTGTTGTAGGTATTGTCGTGGCATTCACATGAGACTGCAAGCCCGTACTCCGCCGCCGTATCGCAGCAGCTGCGCGCGTCGCGGACAAGCGTCTGATACTCGGTTTCATCCGTCTTCTGGCTGTCTTTTACGCCGAGCCACACCCTTACGCTGCCGCAGCCCATGGCGGCGGCGATCTCACACACGGCTTTCCATTCGTCCGGTTTCTCGCTGCCCACGCGGTAATAGCTGCCGTAGGAGCTGACGCCGATCCCGGCCGCGTCGCACAGCCGTTTTGCGTGTTCCGCGTCGGCGACGGTTTTTACGTGGATATCGCCGCCCCATTCGAGGATATCCGCGCCGCAGTCCCGCGCGATATTAACGATCTTCTCCCGGTTCCGGATCTGCCGGAAGGATGTGGTGGTAAAGCCGAGTTTCATCATCAGTCTCCTTCTGCCGCCGTCAGGGGCGTGAGCGTAACGGTAACGGCAGCCGTTTTCACGTTTTCCGCCGTCACGGTCAGAATGCGGATCTCTTCATGCGTTTCTTCGTAAACGTAACCGGGCTTCAGCGTTTCGGCGGGGGTCACGGAAAACGTGCCGTCGCCGGAAAGCACGGCCTTCACCTGCATGCCGTTTCTGGTCAGCACCGCGCTTCTGCCGTCGGGGGCGACGTCGATCTCCGCTTTTGTATGCATGAACCAGTATATATCGCTTTTTACAAGGCAGCGCACGGTATCGGAGACCGTAAGCGCGCCCGTAGCGGTATCCAGCGAAAAGTCCCTTTTGACGGAAGTCGCGCCGTTCATGCGGTAGGCGTCCGTCATATCGATCACACCGCTGCCGCCGCCGTTTTCTTTCAGTTCCACATCTGAGAAAACGCAGCGCGCCAGCGCGTACTGGTCCTCCAGCGTCCAACGGGGATTGATCACAAGGGTGTTCTGCCCCTCCGCGCGCTTGCAGTAATTGCGCCAGCGGCCCCCCGCGGGCGGATTGAAGAAATAGCCCGGCGCATCGTAGGGGCCGGGACCCAGCTCCTCCGCCCAGCGCTCGCCGAGCGCGTCGTACACAAAATCGCCGATGTCCAGATCGCCGTGGTTGATGAAATTGTACCCGGCCTTGAAACCGGCGAACACCGCGTTTTCATCAAGATAGGCGCTGCGCAGCAGCACCAGCTCCTGCCCCGCGTCCGAACGCAGATACACGCTCAGGGGCAGGCTGGCAGGGTCGGCGGTTTCATTCGGGCCGCCGTTGTACCACAGGGCGGAAAGCGCGTTCTCCCGCCCTTCGCCGCTGCTCTCCACGGCGCCCGGCGCACCCGCCTGAAACGCGCCGGGCACGTCCGCCTTCTGATAGGCCGCCAGCAGCGGGACGCCGTAAGCGGAGGCGTACCAGTGCAGCGCGGGGGAAAAGAATTTGCGGTCCCGGTTATCACCGAAGTTGAATTCTCCGACGGCGCCGGAGATATATACCGGGAACAGCCCCAGCTCGCGGAAACCGGCAACGTCGCTCATGCCGTAATCCGTGCCGAACTTCTCCCGCGCCGTGGCAATAAAATATACAATGGAATTCATGCCGGATTCGCAGTAGCCGGGGCCCTCCGCGTAAACGCCGTCCGGCGTGAAGTTGGCAAAGGCGATGGGCATATTGCGGAAGGCTTTGGCAAGGAACTGCGCCGCCTGCTGCGGAAAATGCTCCCAGAAGGTCATGCAGGCAATGCCTACGCCGCTGTAGCAGATGCTGTTCCAGTTGTTTTTGGACCAGGTGAACCAGTTTTTGAGCAGATTTTTCGAAAGCGCGGGCTCCACGGCGTACCGGAGCGCCGTATCCGCCAGCAGCGTCAGCTGTTCCTCCGTGAGATAACCGTGCAGCCAGTCGGCGCCCACGGAGACCGCCAGCGCCATTTCCGCCGCGGCCAGAAAATGAGAGGGACACCAGTCGGGATAGGCGCACACGTTTTCCAGTTCCCGCCACGCCCGCGCGGCATAGCGTTCCTCGCCGGTCACAAGATATGCGAACCCGAGGATCACCGTGCGGTTGATCGTTTCGCGGGAGATGGGCAGAATGCTGTTCTCCTCGTCCAGCGCGTAGGGTATGGGCGGGGAAACGCTTTCGTCCAGAAGCGCTTCGGTGTTATCCAGCACGTACTTTGTCAGCGCCTGCGTATAGCCGTCCGCCGTACCTGCAGCAAGCTCTGCGCGCACGGTCTCGAACCGTTCGCCGCCCGCAAGAACGAAGGGGTGCTTTTCCGGCGCTGCCTCCAGTGCCGAAAGCAGCGTTTTCGCGTCAGGCGCGTCGGTATTCGCGTCCAGATCGATATACTCCAGCCCGACCTTTACCATATCCGGGATCACCGCCAGATGCGGCGCGAAACTGTTCCCGCCGAGCACGGCAGCCAGAAGAACGGCCGTAACCGCGAGCAGCGCCGCAAGGGCTTTTTTGTGTTTCATTCCGTTTTCTCCCGTCCGTGATGTTCTCTGATTCTATTGAAACATATTTCGCCGGAAATCTCAACAAAAAGATTGCATTCCATCGATTTTTTTTGTAAAATCTATAAAGAAAGAAACATACCGTAGCCATAAGGAGGCGCGCATGAGACGCACCGTTGATCCGAAAACCGCCGGCCGGCGGGAAATCCTGGCATTTTCGCTGCTGCCGCTGGGCATTATGACCGTGGACTGCACGGTTTATACCGTTATGGATTTTTACCTGACGGACGTGCTGAAGCTCAGCATGGGGCTGGCCTCCTTCATTCTGCTGGGCACCAAGGCGTGGGACGCGGTCAACGACCCGCTGATAGGCCAGCTGGTGGAGCGCACCCGCACGAAACACGGCAAATGCCGCCCCTACCTGCTCCGGACGCCGCTGCCGCTGGCGCTGATCACGGCGCTGCTGTTTCTGCCCATCCCGTTTCCGGACAGCTGGAACATCGTTTCCAAAAGCGGCGCGGTGCTGGGCAACGCCGGAAACTTCGTATACATGCTTTTGCTGTATATGCTCTATATCACGGCTTACACGGCCATAGAGATCCCCTACCAGAGCCTCACGCCGCTGGTATTCCCGCAGAAGGACCGCCGCGTGAAAGCCGTATCGGTCTCCGGCACACTGGGCTCTCTGGGAACGGTGCTGCCCTCGGTGCTGATCTGGACGCTGGCGGGGCTGTTCGGCAACGGCGCGAAGGACCGCACGGACCGCGGCTATTTCTTTGCCGCGCTTACGTTTTCACTGATGGGCGCGGCGGTGATCATGATCTCGTTTTTCGGCATCCGGGAAAAGGTATATATCCCGCCGAAAAAACCGGACGGCAGACAGAGCGTACGGCTGGTGCTGAAGGACAAACGCATCCGCGTGCTGCTGATTTGCGCGTTCTTCTGCGGCGCCGTCAACATCGGGGCCATTTTTCTGCCGTATTTCGCAAGGTGGAACTGCATCGGCATTCTGCCCATGGATAAGATCAACGCGTTCATCGCCTCCGTGGCCGGAAAGGACCCGCAGCTGGACGCGGTTGCCATACTGCCCACGGTGCTCTCCGTGATGAGCGGCGTTTCGTATATGCTCAGCATGCTGCTGGTACCGGTGTTTCTGAAAAAGATGAGCAAAAAGACGCTGTGGATCGCCATGTCCTTTACCGGCGCGGCGGCGAATATTCTGGTGTTCGTTACCGGCGTGTGGCTTTTGCCTTACAATACGGTGCCCGGTTTTCTGCTGTACGCGGGGCTCAGGTTTTTCACCAACTTTCCGGTGGGTATGAGCACCATTCTGATCGTTTCCATGCTGGCGGACGTTACGGATTCCATCGAGCTGGAAACCGGCCAGCGGCTGGAAGCCACGGTGTATTCCTTCAAGGGGCTGCTGTATAAGATCGCGGCGGCGGTGTTCAACGTGATCACGCTGCAGACCGTGAACGCGCTGGGCTACAACGCCGAAAAGATGCAGGCGCTGACGAAGGGCGTCACCGTGCCGCTGATCGCCTCCACCACGCAGGCGGCAGTCACGGACGGCGTAAACTACACGCTGCTGCTGAACGGCATCTTCTTTATGCTGACGGTGATGGGCTCCGTGGGGCTGATTTTGCAGGGGATCCCCATGCTGTTTTACCGTTTTGACGAAGAAAAAATGGAGGCGGCGCTGATGGAATACCGCAAAAAGCGGGAGGAAGAACGCGAAAAGGAACTGCGCGAGGCGCAGCAGCTGTGAGGAGTGCGTAAAATGAAGAAAAAAGAAACGAACGGAATGGATTTTCAGAAAGCAGTAAGCATGTATCGGGCCGATCCCACCGCCCGGACGCTGCACAAAGCTGCGGCGCTTCTGCGGGCGGAAATGACCGAAGCGGAAAAGCTTTGGACGCTGAAGGGCCACGCGCTGGGCACCACCGCGAAGACCTTTCTTACCAAGGGCCGTTATTATAACGGCGAGGCCTACGCCGCGGGCGGCTGCAAACGGCTGGGGATCCCGCCGGTGCTGTTTACGGACGGGCCGCGGGGCATCGTGATGCGCCATGCCACCTGCTTCCCGGTGCCCATGCTGCGCGGCGCGAGCTTTGACGACGCGCTGGAATACCGCATCGGGCAGGCCATGGCGGACGAAGCCGTTGCCGGCGGCGCGAACCTGTTTGCGGGGATCTGCATCAATCTGCTGCGCTCCCCGCTGTGGGGCCGCGCGCAGGAAACCTACGGCGAGGATCCGTTTCTGCTGGGACGGATGGGCGCCGCGCTGACCCGCGCCATGCAGGAAAACGGCGTGATCGCCTGCCCCAAGCACTACGCTCTCAACAGCATCGAGGACCTGCGCTTCAGCGTGAACGCGCAGTGTGAAGACGCCGCGCTGTACGACGTGTATCTGCCCCATTTCAGAAAGTGCATCGAAGCGGGCGCCATGTCGGTCATGGGCGCGTATAACCGCGTCAACGGTACCTACTGCTGTGAAAACAAACGCCTGCTGACCGATATCCTGCGGGACGAGTGGGGCTTTGAGGGCTTCACGCTTTCCGATTTCTTTTTCGGCATTTACAACGGGCCGCGCTCGCTGGCGGCGGGGCTGGACGTGGAAATGCCCTATATTTTCCGATACGCGCTGCTTGGCGCGGCGCTGCGCAAAGGCGGGATCACCGAAGAACAGGTGGATACCGCCGTGGAACGGGTGCTGCGGGCGCTGATCTCCACCGTGCCGAAGCAGAAGAACGTACCGCAGAGCGCCGTTCTCTGCACGGAACACGTGGCGCTGGCGCGGGAGGCTGCCGTCAAGGGCACGGTGCTGCTGCAGAACAACGGCGTGCTGCCCCTGCCTCAAGGCGCGAGGCTCGCCGTGGTCGGCCGGTACGCCGACGTCAAAAACGTGGGCGACCACGGCAGCAGCCAGGTGTACAGCCCCTATACCGTTACGCCGTTTGCGGGGCTGAAGGCGCGGTTCGGCGAAAATAACGTTGCCTGCTATAACGGCTGCGACCCGAAAAAGGCCGTGAAAGCGGCGGCGGACAGCGAATACGTAGTGGTATGCGTGGGCAGCGACTGGCTGCAGGAGGGCGAGTTCCTCGTCAACATGGGCAACATCAAAAAGAAGCCCAAGGGCAGCGGCGGCGACCGGGCAAACCTGCGCCTGCCGCCGGAGGACACCGCGCTGATCCGCGCGCTGGCGGAAACGGGCAAAAAGCTGATCGTGAACGTGATGGGCGGCAGCGCCTTTGTGATGCGCGAATGGTCCGACTGTGCGGACGCGATCCTCATGTCCTTTTACAGCGGCATGGAGGGCGGCAGCGCGCTGGCGGATATCCTCAGCGGCGATCAAAACCCCGGCGGACGGCTCCCCTTTACGATCGCGCAGAACGAAGCGGACTACCCCGATTTTCTGCACGTGGGCAGCGAAAAAAAGGATATCCGCTACGGTTATTACCACGGCTATACCCTGTTTGACAAAAAGAATAAGCCCGTGCAGTTCCCCTTCGGGTACGGGCTTTCCTATACGGCGTTTTCCCTTTCCGCCGCGAAAGCGGAAAAAACGGCGCAGGGCGTTACGGTGACCGTAAGGGTCAAAAACACCGGCGCGCGGGCGGGCGACGCCGTGGTGCAGGTCTACGCCGGTTCCGCGGGCGCGAAATACGACCGCCCCGTGAAGCTGCTGAAGGGCTTTTGCCGCGTTTCTCTCGCGGCGGGTGAAACGAAAGAAATATCCGTGCCGGTGGCGGCGGAGGATCTGCGGTTCCGGTCCGCGGAGCGGAACTGCTTCGTTCTTGACCCCGCCTACGCGTTTTCGGTGACCGAAAACGGCAGAGACTACCTGCCCGCCGGAACGGTACGGTTTGAGGAAGAAGCACGATGAAAACGGATTTTACGGCGGACGCCTTTCTGCAGGAGCTCTATCCCCGGCTGGCGGGCGACGCCTTTGCCGGGGCGCACGACGCCGAAAGCGCCGCGGCCGCCCGGGACGCCCTGCGGGAAAACCTGCGGAAAAACCTCGGGCTGCCCGTATTGGAAGCGTTGGCCTGCGGCGGCGCGCCCGCGCCTGTGGGCAGACCGATCGTCACGAAGCGCTGCACGGCGCAGAAATACGCCTTTGAGATTCTTCCGGGGCTCGTAACGCCCCTGTGGCTGCTGACGCCCGCGGTAATCGCGGAAAACACCCCCGGCGCAGTCGCCCTGTGCGGGCACGGCTACGGCGTGCGGCAGATCGTGGGGGTAACGAAATACGGCAAACGCAGGGTTCTGCCCTATTTTGACGATTACCAGCGCCGTTTCGCCGTGGAGCTGGTAAAACGCGGCTGTATCGTGGCGGCGCCGGAGCCCGTCGCCTTCGGGGAAGCGCGGCTGAAGAAGGATCTGTGGAAGCCCTTTTACGCCGCCTCCTGCGATACGGTCTCCCACCGGCTGCTGCCCTACGGGCTCACCACGGCCGGCGTGCGGGTATTTCAGGCGATCGCGTGCCTGCACTGGCTGCAGACGCTGCAGCACGCGGACGCGCAGCGCATCGGCGTGATGGGCATTTCCGGCGGAGGGCTGGCGGCGCTGTACGCCTCCGTGTGCGAACCGGCCTTTGCCCGCACTGCGGTGAGCGGCTACGTATGCACCTTCCGGGACAGCATTCTTTCCCGTTGGCACTGCCCGGACAACTATATTCCCGGCATTCTTCGCCTCGGGGAGATGGGCGATTTCGCCGCCGCCGTGGCGCCGCGCCCGCTGCTGATCGAATCCGGCACGCGGGATCCGCTGTTCCCCATTGCCGGGGCGAAAGAGGCGCACGAACGCGCGCGCCGCGTGTACGGTCTGATGGGCGCTTCCGACGCGCTCATCATAGACGTTTTCAACGGAAAACACCGCGTGAGCGGCGCGGCCGCCTTCGCGTTCATGTCTGAATAAGGACCGATCGCGGCGCGCTCGGTTCCGGGAGGGATGGTGCAGGTGCCGTTTGCGTCCGGCGGCACGGCGGCTTTCCGGCGATACGCGGTGCGGCGGATAAACACGGTTTCCGGCCGGTTTCTGCTTGACACAGGGCAGAAAAATGCATATAATATGAATGACTCGTTTCTCTGAAATACATTCCTTTTTGAAATGCATAAAACAGACCGACTGAGCAGGCGACGGTTCTCTTTCCGGAACCGTGTGGCCGGGTTGCCGCAGTGCAGCAACAGATCGTGTATTTACACCTTCTGTGGGACAGAGCGTGTGTTCCGCAAAAGGTGTTTTTATTTTGAGAAACCGCGCAGATCATATATATCTTCGAGGTGTTCAATTTGGACGAAAAGAAAATCGTGCGGCAGGTTACGGTCGTTGGCATCGCCGGGAATATCGTACTGGTCCTGTTCAAGCTGTACGCCGGCCTTGCAGGCAAATCCGGCGCAATGGTCTCCGACGCCGTTCACTCGCTTTCCGACGTTTTTGCCACCGTTGTGGCGTTTATCGGCGTACACGTTTCCAGAAAAGCGCCCGACGCCTCGCATCCGTACGGGCACGAACGACTCGAGTGCCTTGCCTCCATGGCGCTCGGGCTGATCCTGTGCGGCACGGGGATCGGCATCGGCGTCAGCGGCGCCAAAACCATCCTTGCAGGCAATTACGATCAGCTTGCCGTTCCGGGGATCATTGCCCTTGTTGCGGCCGCGGTATCCATTCTCGTAAAGGAAGCCATGTTCTGGTACACCAGACATTACGCAAAAAAGATCGGTTCCTCCGCCTTTATGGCGGACGCATGGCACCATCGGTCCGACGCCCTCTCATCCGTAGGCTCCCTGATCGGTATCGCATTCGCAAAAAAAGGGTTCCCGGTCATGGATTCGGTTGCGAGCGTTGTTATTTGTCTGCTGATCCTGAAGGTCGGTTTTGATATTCTGAAGGACGCCGTAAACAAAATGCTCGATACCTCCTGCGGGGAGGCGTGGGACCGGGAGATGACCGGATTCATCCTTGCGCAGCCGGGCGTGGAAGCGGTGGATCTGCTGCGGTCCCGGAAATTCGGAGATAAGATCTATCTGGACGTTGAGATCTCCGTAAACGGGGAACTCACCCTGCGCCAGGCGCATCAGATCGCGGAGGACGTACACAATACCGTAGAACGGGAATACCCGCAAATAAAGCATATCATGATCCACGAAAATCCGTCGGCCCAGGCCGATCAATAAAATACAGGAGGTAGAATTATGCACGTTGTTCTGAAACCGTTTATCAAGGTGATGATCTGGGTCATCATTATCATGGGCGTGGCACAGTTTGCCGGCATAGACGTTGAGTCGCTCATGAACGACGCCCAAAAAGCGCTTGAAGATTTCACTTCGCAGCAGGACGCGGAGGAATGATCCGCTTACGGCGCATCTTTACCGCAAAAAAGCACAGGACGGTTCCCTGCCCCAAACGGGTAATGCAGGACCTTCCCGTGCTTTTTCGGTTGTTCCCGGAAAGGAACCTCCGTACTGATTTTCCCGTATTATAATTCGCGTGCGGGACGCTGCGCGATCACCCCAAAAGGGGCTGCGGACGGGTCTGCTCGCGCAATGAAACAGAGAGGAGCTCCGGGTGTATATTTCCGGAAAACCGTAAATGACAGAATTGTGTTTTCAACAGGAGGACCTGCTTTCCGGCTGCAAGGCTTTATTGGAAAACGCAGCTTTTCTCCGGGATTTGATCAGATGACAGCTGCGGCGACGTTACCCGCTTTAAGGGCTTCTGTTTCAGTAAGCTTTCAGGCAGTTACCGATCCGCGCCCGCCGGTCACAAAAAAACAGCCTCTTCACGGAAAGTTGGGGGATTTTGTGCTTCGCACTTAGGAGGGCTGACGGCCCCCGTCCCTCTCCGGCGGCTTTGCCGCCACCTCCCCCGCACCGCGGGGGAGTCTTCCCCGGCGAGGGTTTCCCTAAAACCTTT
>JAEEGL013549373.1_pt1 | contig 18722 bp, 16 predicted proteins | sample 9134231 | NCBI WGS metagenome assembly JAEEGL01 (sample SAMN16246548, study PRJNA631951) | gut metagenome | biome: gut microbiome; feature: rumen; material: fiber-attached | host: Bos | place: Iran: Karaj | collected 2018-10 | reverse complement strand
TATCTTCAGGTACACTATGCCGACCGTTCGCTTTCGGATATCGCGGCGGAATTCCACTATTCCGAACGGCAGATCAACCGTATCGTGGAGAACGCGACCGGAGACAGCTTTCAGCATCTGGTCCTGCGTCTGAAAATGGAACGCGCTGCCGAACTCTTAAGCAATCAGCGATTATCGATCGATTCGATTGCCGACAGTCTCGGGTATGCAGGCGTACCGAGTTTTCTCCGCGCGTTCAAAGCTTATCACGGCATGACCCCGGCAAGATACCGCAAAGCGCGGATCCAGGAATTGTCCTCTGCCGCAGTTAATATTTGAATAGGATCAACTGACCGGTACCTGTCCGAACGGGCAGGACATCCCTATCCGATCGCATGACATTCCGGAGATCGCAAACCTGAATCCCGGCAACAGGTCTGAAGTGCGCTAAAAAAGAGCCGGACAGCAGAATCTCTGTTCTGCCGTCCGGCATGATGTGAAGCTATGCAGCCGCAGCGGTGCTGATTATTTTCCCAGATTGTCTGTAATATCCACTGTCCTGTGTTCGTTGTAAGCCGCGAACATTTCCTCCACGCGGACCGGGCGGAAGCGCTGACTGACCAGGTCGACGAGCGGCACCAGGATAAGTCCGCCTATCATCGCGATGACGCCGGAATAGATGGAGTTATTGAATACAAAGGCAAGAACCGGACTGCCGCTGACATTCAGTACGCCCAGAGATACGAGCAGCTGGATCGTCTCCAGCCCCACGCCCCACGCGAAGCATACGGCAGCGGAGACTTTGGTCGTGCGTTTGGAGTAGAGGCCGTACAGGAACGGCGCCAGGAAAGCGCCGGCAAGCGCGCCCCAGCTGACGCCCATCATCTGCGCGATAAACAGATTTTTGCTTCTGGCCTGCCGGATCGCGATGACGGCCGAAATGATTATGAACAGAACGATGAACCCCCTCATGATGAGTAGCTGCCGCTTCTCCTTGAAGGGTTTCTTTTTATTCGGCGCGATCAGATCCAGCGTCATGGTCGACGCGGATGTCAGGACCAGGGACGACAGAGTGGACATGGACGCGGACAGCACCAGCACGATGACGATCCCGATGATCACCGCGGGAAGGGACGAAAGCATCTGGGGAATGATAGCGTCAAAGCCTTCCGCTTTCACGTCGATGTTATAAAGCCTGCCGAATCCGCCCAGGAAATAACAGCCTCCCGCCACCACGATCGCGAACAGGGTGGAGATCACGGTACCCTTCTGAATGGAGGATTCGTTTTTGATCGCGTAGAATTTGCCGACCATCTGAGGCAGGCCCCAGGTTCCAAGGGAAGTCAGAATGACGACAAACAGCAGAAACAGCGGGTTCGCTCCCAGGAAGGACGCGTACTGCCAGCCGCCGGTCGGCCCCGTGGCCAGTTTTTCCATCGCCATGGAAAGACCGCCGTTATTATTCAATACCGCCGCGATGACCGCCACGATGCCGAACAGCATGATGATTCCCTGGATGAAATCATTCCAGGCCGTCGCCATGTATCCGCCGAGGATCACGTATACGCCGGTGAGGGCTGCCATGAGGATCACGCACACCGCGTAATCCACCCCCGGAAACGCAATGGCAAAGAGCCGGGAAAGGCCGTTGTAGAGGGATGCAGTGTACGGAATCAGAAACACGAACGTGATCAGGCTGGCGATCGTCCGGAGCTTATCGCTCTCGTACCGGATGCCGAAGAAATCCGGCATAGTCTTGCTCCCGAGATGCTGGGTCATGATCCGGGTCCGTCTGCCCAGGATCAGCCAGGCGAGGAGCGAACCGATGAACGCGTTCCCGAGTCCGATCCAGGTCGAGGCCAATCCGAAGTTCCAGCCGAACTGCCCTGCGTAACCCACGAAGATAACTGCGGAAAAATAGCTGGTGCCGTATGCGAAAGCCGAAAGCCAGGGGCCCACCTGGCGGGAACCCAGCACAAAGCCGTTGATGTCCGACGCATGTCTGCGAGACCTGAGTCCGATCCATATCATGACGGCGAAGAATACCGCCATGAACAGAAGAGTGATGATACTGGTGGAAGTCATAATTGTTTCCTTTCCTATACGCTGCGCAAAAAAAGAATGACGCCGTCCGGCGCCACGTCTCTTCGATTGATTCCCGTCGAATCACAGGCGAGCCAGACAGACCTTGCTGTAAGAAGCAAAGCGGTAATAATAGCAATAACCGTTGTACTTCATGCCGGTCTCTGACCTCCTGCCGATAGAATCATATATAATCTACCATCGCCTCCTGTATTTGTCAATCATTCTTATGTAAAGAAAAAAGCTCCTCACCTATTCTGATTTGTCTTAAGAGACCCCGCTGGAGAGAATCGATAATCCTTTTTTCCATTATGGTATTCCTATGCCAGAAAACAATCCCGTCTTAGAATTCTTCATCGTCAGATCTGACGTGCTGCTTCCACGACCCACCGAATTCTCTCATGGTCCAGATACGACGAGATCGTACAGTCCCCGCCCAGCAGCAAACCGCGTTTTCCCGTTTGCCGGATCAGATCCTGCGTATATGTCTGGATCTCTTCTTTTGTTCCGGTGTACAGCAGTCCCTGATACTTCGTCATTGCTTCATCCAGATGCAGCGTCTCAAAGCCGCCCATTACCGCTTTATCACCAAAAAAACGCCTTCCCTCCGCAAGCGAGAGGTCTTCAACGTACACTGCCCAGTTGAAGCATCGGCCAGGATAGTCTTTCCACACCTCCAGATGGTTTTTTGCTCCTGCCCAACCGCAGCAATGAATAATATTATCATTCGAAAACCGGTTGGCATGCTCCAAAACAAGCAGATCGCTCGGACGTATCCATTCATAGTATTCCTCAGCAGTGAAGCGTGACCGTTCACCTCCCTGCACACAAAAGTACACGCCATCGCATCCCGCTTCTTCGATCACCCTCTGGGCAAGCAGGGCATTCGTTTCCGCGATAACACTCAGGGCGTGCATGACCGCCTTACTGTCTTCACGGATATGCTGCATGATCTTGTCTTCATCGTAACCGAAGCGGATTGATGAAAAGGGGGCATAAACATTGTAAAAAACGCAGCGTTCCTTTCCAATTTCTTCCACCAGGCGCTTTGCGCGCCATACCTGATCACGGATAAACGGATGATCTTTTCCGAGCGGCTCCAGCGTCCACCAATCCTTTGCATTCCGGATCCAATCCGGAATCGGAAACGTGAAGAAGCCGTCACACATGACCTTCAGAAAGTCCAGATCCGTTTCACGGTAGTATTTCAAATGTGCCTGCACACATGCCTCGCCCTGCGCTTCCTTCCCGTTATAATGGTACCAGAACCCGACAGGGACATGATCAACCTCCTGTTTGTGCAGCGCATTCAGCACTCTTTCCCGTTTCTCACTCATCAGTTTCCACCCAGATATGCCGATTTTACCCGTTCGCTGTTCAATAGTTCCGCCCCTGTTCCGGTCATGGTGATCTCTCCGGTTTCCATAACATAAGCCCGGTCAGAGATTCCAAGTGCCATCTTGGCGTTTTGTTCCACCAGAAGAACAGTTGTCTCCAGTTCTTTATTTATCCGAATGATCATAGCGAATATCTCCTGCACGATCTTCGGCGCAAGTCCCAATGACGGTTCATCCAGCATCAGAAGTTTCGGCTCAGACATCAATGCCCGGGCAACCGCAAGCATCTGTTGTTCGCCTCCGGACAGCGTTCCCGCCAATTGTTTTTCACGTTCCTTAAGAATTGGAAACAGATCGTATGCCCGTTTGAGTCCGCGTTGTTTTTTGTCACGTGCCGCTCTGAATGCACCTAGCTGAAGATTTTCCTCCGTTGTCAGCAGCGGAAAAACCTGCCTGCCCTCTGGAGAAAGCGTTATGCCGCTCTTTACTGCCGCAACACTTCCGGCTCCGGCTAAATTTTTGCCCTCAAACATGATTTCGCCCCGAACCGGCTTCAGAATCCCGGAAAGCGTGTTCATCGTCGTGCTCTTTCCTGCTCCATTAGCACCGATAATCGTCACAATTTCTCCCTGATTGACTTCCAGATTGATGCCTCGAACCGCCTTGATGGCACCGTAACTCACATGCAGGTCTCGTACTTCCAGCATTGCCATAATCAGCCCTCCTCTTTTCCAAGATACGCATCGATAACCATCTGGTTATTGCGTACCTCCTCCGGCGTTCCATGCGCGATCAGCGCGCCATGATCCATGACATAAATACGATCGCATGTGTTCATGACCAGCTTCATATCGTGCTCGATCAGGATAATCGTAAATCCCATTGTCTTCAGCTGTCGGATGAACTGCATCAGGTCCTCTGTTTCCTGTTCATTCATACCGGCCGCTGGTTCATCCAAGAGCAGAATCTCCGGTTCGGACGCCATTGCCCGCGCTATTTCCAGACGGCGCTGCAAACCATAAGGGAGAGATGATGCGAAATGATACCTATAATCAAATAGACCTGTCATTTTCAAAAGCTTTTCCGCTTTTTCGATCGCCTCCCGATTCTCCCGGCGGACACGCGGCGTTTGCAGAAATCCGCCGATGATTCCGGAATGAAGCTTGGTGTGCATACCTACAATCACATTGTCAATTGCCATCAAGGACCCGAACAGTCTGATGTTCTGGAAGGTTCTGGCAAGTCCCATGGAAGTAATCTCATGAGGTTTTTTCTTTGTTATATCCTCTCCATGACGCAGGATCTTTCCTTCCGTCGCGGAATAAACACCCGTTATATCGTTGAACAGTGTGGTCTTCCCGGCGCCATTCGGGCCGATGATTCCGATGACCTCATTCTTTTCAACGACAAAATCAACATGGTTAACCGCAGTCAATCCCCCGAACCGCTGTGTTACACCAATCCCCTGCAATACCGTTTCAGCCATCTGCATTCTCCTTTCCGGACGCAGCTTTCGCCTCGGCCTCTTTTGCCTTTTCTCTGCCGTGGAACAGCCGAATCTGTTTCAGATTGATACCACCCAATATTCCGTTCGGCCGGAAAATGATCATTATGACCAGAATTGCTCCATAGATGATCATTCTGTGCTGTTCCAAAGATCGCAGCAGTTCGGGAATGATATTGTATATGATGGAACCGAGAACAGAACCGCTGATGCTGCCGAGGCCTCCCAGAATTGTCATGCCAAGCACGTTCATTGAAATATCCGCTGAAAAACTCGCAGCATCAATGTATCCTACAAAATGAGGGAAGAAAGCACCTGCAACGCCAGCGATCGCTGATGATGTTGCAAAAATCAGAACTTTATATTTATAAAGGTTGATTCCCATCGACTGCGCCGCCATTTCATCGCCTTTGACTGATGCCATAACACGACCTACTCTGGAATTGTTGAGATTGTATATGAGTAATGCAACTATGACCATCAGTATGAAAATCAGATAGTATCTTTGCGTTCGTGTTGTCAGAGTGAATCCGAACACCGTATGAGGCGGAATATCCTTTAATCCAAACGGTCCGCCAGTAACCGCGTCCCAGTTATGTGCGATAATCCGAACGATCTCACCAAATCCCAACGTAACGATTGATAGATATCTTCCGGTCATCCGCAGGGTTGGAAGTCCGATGATGATACCAGCCATAAACGACAGTATCACAGCAATCGGAAGCGTCAGCATGAAGTCCATATGAAACCGTTGGGCGAGGATCGCTGAGGTGTAAGCGCCGACACAATAGAACGCGGCCTGCCCGAGAACCACGATCCCGGTGTATCCCGTGATGAGGTTGACTGACAGAGAAAGTATCGCATAGAGGCAAATATAGATACCGACAGTGATATAATACTCATTGCGGATAATGATCGGAAAGAGAGCGCCGATTGCTGCCGCGATGATTGCCACGAGCAATTCATGTCTTGCCCAGAATAAAGTGATTTTCTTGAACATGAATTCCCTCCCTATACCTTTTCGAGAGACTTCCTGCCAAAGATGCCGGTCGGCTTAATGAACAAAACGAGAAGCAGAACAATAAATGCGACGACGTCCCTCAGATTTGATCCGACATAACCGGCAACCAGTGATTCTGCTATTCCGATGATCAGCCCCCCAATCAAAGCGCCGGGCAAATTACCGATTCCGCCCAAAACAGCTGCGGCAAACGTTTTGATGCTCAACTGAAACGCCATGCCTGTATCCACAGCGGAATATGACATTCCAATCAGAATGCCCGCAAGGCTGACGCATACATTTCCCAGAAAGAAACATATACCGGTCACTGCATTGACATCAATTCCCATCAGACGGGCGGCTGTCCGATTCTGCGAAGTTGCGCGTATCGCCGTACCAAGCTCAGTCTTGTGCACCAGAAGCAGCAGCAGAATCATAATGATCAGAGATGTGACGAGGATCAGAACGTTCAGCCAGGTCACAACTACCTTTCCGATTCGAAAACTGCCTAAACGCAGAATATTCGGAAAAGACTTTGCTTCAGATCCGAAGAAAAATATGATCGTATTCACGAGTATCATCGAAACGCCAACAGTACAGATCAGGGCAGAAATACCGGACTGACCGCGGTTCCGAATGGGTCTTAGGCAAAACCGTTCCATGGAGTATCCAAGGATACCGCATGCCAGCATCGCCAGCGGAATACTGACAAGCGCCGGAAGTTTTACGCGCGTCACAAACAGGATCGTCAGGTAAGCCCCGCTCAGAACAAACGCGCCGTTCGCGAAATTGATCAGGCCCAGGACCCCGAAAATCAAGGAGAAGCCAACTGCTATAAGCGCGTAAGTGCTCCCGATCGTTATCCCATACACCAATTGCTGATAAAGCATTTCTGCTCTCCTTTCCCTTTTCAGGTCTGTTTTCCGACTTCTTGAGTTCTTTCCCGATAACTGGCCCAAACCGTCTCAAACCAGCGGTCAGGTTCAGGAATCGGTCGCACCGGTTCACTGTAGCTTTCAGTCCGTAGAGTTCCGTTATCGATGCACAGTTCCGTGATCCAAACCGTGTCTGCTTTTTCCGTCTCCGGTACAAAAGCAAACTCTTCCAGAGACGGAGCAGGAATACTGCCGCCTCTCTGAATCACGAGGTATGATCCTCTGCTTTTTCCACCCGCTCTGATCCTGTCGCGAATCGCGCCGAGATAACTGATCTGCGTCAAAACAATATTCCGGAGCTTGATCGCTTTCGGAAGCAATTTCATATCACGAACAAAACCGCCGCATTCGATTTCAGACAAGATGCGGTAAGCAGTTTCAAGACCTTTCTCTGCGAGCTGTTCCGAACGGATATACGCTCCGCATGTACTCATCATACAAAGCGCTTCCCGATAGATCGCATCCAGTCCATTTCGATCCAGTCCATCCGGACCGATCATGTTCCGGCACAGCTGCAACATCGTTTCTATTTCTGACGGCAGTGGAGAAACAGGCAGCTTGTTTTTTCCATAGAGTGCGATCCGTTCTGCTGCCCGCTGCCCTCCCGTCTGTGTTGCATTCAACGCCGTGCCGCCCGGGCGGTAAACGCCGAAGGTTCCAGCTGCTTCGCCGATCGGAAAGAAGCGTTTCAGATTGCTCTCCCACCATGCATCCGCAACAAGTCCTCCGTTATTATGCTGGGCACAGACAGCAATCTCGATCGGCACTGCATTCAGATCGTATCCATGCTTTCTGTACAATTCGGCAGCAGGCGGATTCATCGCCATCAATCGTTCGATTGGCGTTTCCTTTAAACATGCGGACTGTTCCAGATAATCGCGAACGACCGGCTCCAGCCTGGACGAATCGAATTTCCCATTGGAATCAAGTGCCGCCGAAGGATTCCTTCGGTAATCCAGAAAAACACGTCTCCCGTTCCTTCTCTCGCGATATACGAGAAGATCGATCAGCGAGGATCCTCCCTTAACCTTACGAGGATCAAACGGCCATTCATATCCTTTCAGAAAGACTGCAGTCAAGAGCTTCCCTTTCGAATTGAAATAAGGTGATAAAAACTCCCTCTCATCTGAACCGTCCGGTTCCGATGAATAATACCGCGGCAACACCTGCTGAAAACTTCCGGACAGGTTCCATCGGAAATCCAGAGACGCGATCCCGTACTGCGATTCTGTCAGGTTGCACCCGTGTACTCCTGCAAGCATCGCGATCCCTGTACCGCCGGTCTGACTGGCTGGATAAACTGTCGTCTCATACATGTCACCTGGACCGCCGACCGCATACACCGTGTTTTCCGCTGAAAATATGGTCAAGCCGCAATGTTCCGCATCCATTTGCCGCAGATTGATCGCAGCAACGCCAGCACATCCGCCGTCTTCCGCTTTCAGAATTCCGATTATCAAAAACCCTTCAAAAATCGGAATCCCTTTTTTCTGCACAGCCTGTTCCAGTTTTTCCGTCATATACCTTGAGGTCAGCGGCCCGGCGCTGGTTGCGCGGCTGCGCGGATCATGATCCGTTTTATACCCGCAGTATTCTCCATATTCGTTGTTCGGAAATGGGACGCCCAGACTGACCAGTTTAAAGAAATTCTTTACGCTGAGAGCAGCCTCCACCAGTGCGGTATCACCATGCATCGCTCCTCCGTCGAAAAGGGTTTCCGCCATCGCCGCGACAGAGTCTCCTTCCTTTCCGGATAAGGAAAGCTTATAGAATGTCTGTTTATCCGACCCCGTATTACGCGAAGTGCCAAACTTCAGATTCTCCGTCACTATGGCGATATCAAGAACACCCCGTTCAAAGAGACAGTCTGCTGCATTCAATCCTGCGGCACCGCTTCCGACTATTACTGTGTGAAGCGTACAGACCGGAATCCGGATTCCTCCGCAGTTCATCCATCCCCATTTCATAGCCGAGGAATACTCATACCTCCATCCACATAGAGGCATGCCCCAGTAACATAGCTCATGTCATCGTCGCACAGAGCCGCAAGAGCCGCGCCGCATTCCTCAGGTCTGCCCCACCGTTTGAGCGGAACAAGATCTGTTTCCGCGAATACTTTCGCATAGCGCACTCTTGATTCAGGTGTAGACATGTCAGTCAGGATCAGACCCGGCCGGATTTCATTGACTGTAATCTCATATGGAGCCAGCCTTGTCGCGAACAGGCTTGTGATCATGCTGATTCCTGACTTGCTGATACAGTATTCTCCTCGGTTTGTGGATGCTGCCCGGGAGGAGACCGATGAAACAGTCACGATACGGGGACGGATCTCCGGATGCGACTGTCTTTCACGAACCATATAATTGGCTACAGTCTGAGTCATAAAGAAAGTTCCCCGAAGATTGATTCCGAGCACACGGTCAAAGCTTTCCGGCGTAGTTTCCAGTATATCCGCCTTTTGCTTTGGAGCAACGCCGGAATTATTGACCAGCACATCCAGCCGCCCGTACACAGTATCCACTGCTTCCACGACGGACGAGAGTTCTTCAATCTTTGAGATATCCTGCCGGATATAGAGGATCTTCGCTCCGAGTGCCCGAAGTGTATCAAGCGGTTCCTTGTATCGTTCCTCGGCGCTGGAACCGACGATTGCAAGATCATATCCCCGCTCAGCAAACTTGATCGATGCGCCGAAGCCGATTCCTCGTGCTCCGCCAGTGATCAGCGCTACTCTCTTCTCATTCATGCTTTCATCTCCTCTTTCATCTTTCGATAGATCGGTCGGTATGCCGGATTGCGGATCACACATCCTGTCGGACATCCAGCTTCCAGCATTGCGCTGCAGGCTCCGCAGGTCATGCATGCCTTCTCAGCAAGAACCGGTCGATCTTCCAGTATATCGCGGTACATCTCAGGATAGGCATACGACATACGCCCGAAACCGGCCGCTGTAACCTTTCCGTCTTCGATCGCGCCCGCCGCCGCATAAGGCGCATATTCCTTTAGCCAGCCATAGCCTGCCCCTATAGTAACAAGGTCCGGTATGGCTTTTGTAACAGCTTCGATCCCGTCCATAAACCGCTGCATGTTTTTCAGTGGAGAAAGCGGTTCATATCCCTCCAGAACTCCCGCCGGAACTGCCGTGAGCGGCCAGTAATGACCGTTGCCCATTGACAGCGATGCGATACGAATTCCTTCCTCATACAATTGCTTCAGCAACCAGATTGGTTCGAAATAATCCGGCTTCAGAAGTTTTTCAGCAGACACCCCGAATCCGTACGGATAAGGAACATGGTCGTAGATATTAATACGTGTGGAAAGAATGATATCTTTTCCGACATTTTCACGTGTTTTACCAACGATATTTCTCAAAAACCGGGTCCGGTTCTCAAAACTTCCTCCATAGCGTCCCGGTCGCTGAAAAGAACCGAGTAGTTCAGAAACGAGGTATCGATGGCACGCTTTCAGATCGATCGCCTGGAATCCCGCTTTCTCAAGCAACAGTGCAGCCTCTGCAAAGCGATCCTCAAGTTGTTCCAGATAATCATCACTGACCGGATCGATTCCTTGACAGTAATCCGCCGCTGTTTCGGAATATGGTTCGTGCCCGGCAAATAAAGGCTCCCGCACCCCGTTCGGTCTGGAAAATCTTCCTGAATGCGTTAGCTGAGCTACAAGCAGAGGCTCATTTCCGAACGCCTTGACATGCAGTTCCCGGGTCATATCGACCAGTTTTCGGAATTCATCGAGACTGTCCCGATTGATCCACATCTGTGCAGGACAACTTCTGCCCTCCTCCACACAGGAGATTGCTTCGAACCAGATGGTTCCTGCCCCGCTCTCGGCGTACCGTTTATACCTCGCGTATGCTTTCTCTCCGGGTGCGCCGTTCGGTTCTGAATCATTTCCCTCCATTGGGTGAATGACCATTCTGTTCGGCACGATCCTAGTTCCCGCCGTATACGTTTGCTTCAGCGCCGAGAGACTGTCCGGCAGTCGCATGGACAGCCCTTCGGCACATATCGCATCACGCACATCCTGCACGTTTTTGTATGGCCATTTTGTATTGACTGCCATTGGAAGCTCCTTATATGCCCTTGATAACCAGTGTCTTCATCTGTGACATTTCTTCCAATGCGATCCGACCGCCTTCCCGGCCGACACCGCTCATTTTGTAGCCGCCAAAGGGCGCGATATCACGGCGCCACAGGCTTCCGCCGTTCGTTACGACGGTGCCGGCTTCAATCTTGCTTGCTACGCGGATGCTTCGTTTAAGATCCGAAGTGATGACAGCTCCATTCAGACCATAAGAAGTCTGATTGGCGATTGTGATCGCTTCCTCTTCGGTATCAAATCCGATGATTGGGAAGACCGGTCCGAATACTTCCATATCCTTTGCGATATCCATATCCTTTGTAACATCACCGAGCACCGTAGGGGCGAAGAACGCACCGCAGCGTTTTCCGCCCAGCAGCAGTTTTGCACCCTGCTCCACGGTCTTCTGCACCTGTGCTTCCACTCCAATTGCCGCCCGCTCATTTACCAGCGGTCCTACATCTGTTTCCTCCAGCTGCGGGTCGCCGACTTTGATCTGATTCAGCCGTTCGATCAGGCATGCAGTAAATGTATCCTTTATCGAATTCTGTACGATAAAACGTTTGGAAGCGCAGCAGGTCTGCCCGGCATTCTGCACACGGCACATGACCTCCTCTATTGCAACATCCATATCCGCATCTTCAAAAATGATGCATGGATCGTTTCCGCCAAGTTCCATCGTGTTCCGGTGCAGATATTTTGCCCCGCGTTCAATGATGGAGGATCCGACCTGTGTGCTTCCGGTAAAGCTTACTGCATTGACCTTGTCGGTATCTATCAGATAATCGCCGACCGTACTGCCCGGGCCTGTGATGATCTGTACAACATTGCCTGGAATTCCTGCTTCGTGCATCAGCTCTGTAAACCGGATCAGCGTCAAGGCTACATCCGACGGCGGTTTAATGATGACCGCATTCCCCATGATCAAAGCCGCGGAAATCTTATGCGAAATGATGTCCACCGGATAGTTGAACGGACAAATGCAGACCACTACGCCAAGCGGCTCACGCACGGAAAAAGCAATATCGCCGAGGCGTCCGGGCGCCTGCAGATCATGATATGTCTCACCATCCATATGCTTTCCGACCTCTACGTAGTTCCGGAAAATAGAGGTGCTTCCCTGAATCTCCGCGCGACATTCCCGGATGGTTTTGCCCATTTCCGCGCATTGCAGACGAGCAAGCTCTTCTACGTGCTGACCGAACAGATCAACAAAACGATACAGAATCGCTGCCCGCGTTTCAATCGGTGTTGCAGCCCATACCCGTTTACCTTCCTGCGCCGCATTCAGTACCCGGTCAAAGTCCTCTTTCGTCGCGCTGGGAAAGGAATCTATCACTTCACCGGTCGCGGGATTGATCGAGTTGATCGTCTTTTTATCTGTTGCGTCGACCTTCTCGCCGTTAATGATCATTTTCATATATGACGTCCTCCTTTTTCTCTTTATAGTTTACTCAGAATAACCCGCCTTTTCCTGCAGGATGTCCAGAATAACCTTTTCTGTAAATTCCATGCCGGGCGACGCGATCCTTCCGATGTTCTGCATTGTCTCCTCCGCAGTATGCCCGCAGATACCGTTTTCCGGCCGGATCCGGATCCCATCCATCGCCATGCTGACCGCGCGAAAAGCCATTTGGACTGCCGGCAGTGCTTTCATCACGCATCCATGATTACCCCCATGACAGATCATGCCAACCAGCGACGCCGTCAGTGTCTCGAGTGTAAACTCTACCTGTTCGTAGGTCGCGCCTTCCATCAGCGCCATGCCGCATGCCATACCGATGCCTCCAGCGATACCGCAACCGCAAAATGCGGAAAGCTTACCTGAATACTCCTTGATATACATCGTCACCGAATAACTCAAAGCGATTCCTCTCAGAAGCGTTTCCTCGGAAAGCCCTTTCGCGCAGTACAAGCCGTAAAGCGGCAGAACACAAATAATCCCATGGTTTCCACTGCCAGTTATCGTCATTGCGGGAAAGTCCAACCCCAGTACCCGCGCCTCAATAGCGGCGCCGGTCAATGCTTCGGCCGTTTTGACTGGGTCTTTGGAAACAAGGCCTCCCCCATTATCCCTCAGAAGCTGTTTTGTAATTTCACATTTTTTGGAAACGACCGCGCTCTCCGCAAGACGCACATTCGTTTCACATGCTTTTTTCTCAAATGCCAGTTCATCTACAGGTATGGTTTTGGCAAATGTATACAATTCTTTCAGCGTATAGCAGACGATCTCATTCTTTCGCATTTCCGCCGCCTTGCCGGCGGCTTCCTCCAGCAGTATCTGATCATTCTTCCGAATCTTCACAAAATGATCATGGCTTTTTGCTATTACTGTTTCGCATATGTCATGCTTGGTCGTAACAATAACGTTGATAAAAAGATCCGAACTGATAGATGCTACTTCTACTTTGACACGATGTTCTGCAATCAGACGGAGGGCTTCGGTAATATCTGTTTCCGTAACATCTTCCAGCGAACTCAGTCCCTTTTCCGGTTTGCCGGCTATACAGCCCAGAGCCGCTGCGAACGCACAGCCGGTTTCATTCGTTCCGGGAACGCCGCAGGTAAAGGCTCCTTTATACACCCCGGAATTCAGCCGAACCAGCAGGTTTTCCGGTTGTTCTTCCGTCAGACGTCTCGCCTTGGCAGATGCCAAGGCGATTGCACTGGGTTCTGTGACCCCAAACGCGGGTTTCATATCCGCTCTGATCAAAGCTGCTATTCTTTTCATATTCATCTTTCTGTATTCTCAGCCGGGCACTGCTTTACGCGTACTGAATCGTTATTCTTTTATAAAACGGAATTTGCACTTGCCTTCTCCGTCTGAGAAACACGCCGGATGCTCTGTTTTAAGCCCCCTAGCGCAGGCGATTCCCTGATACATCTTGCCGCATGCCCCACATAGATCATTGATCAGCGCTGTGTCTTCAGTCAGCTTGCCCCACGCCTCTCTCAACGGACAATAACCGTATTCAACTGCTGCAGCAGTTTCTGTCTGCTCCGTTATGATCCCTTCCTGCGCTTTTCCGCGTCCGAAATCCAGCAGTTTCTGTACAAAAGACGCCGGATCGGCACAGTCCTGAAAAGACCAGTCTGCAAGCGTCGCACCAACTTCGGAGAAAGCCTCCATGGCAAAATCGATTCCCAGTCCGCGGTCCAAGCCTTCCTTTACAAGAAAGTAAATCCAGTCTGCACGGTTCATATATGCATCCCGAAGCGCATTGACATCCTGGTCACCCACAAAGGTCTTTGGAGTATTCTTTTCTTCCATGTTCTCAATCCCCCTGCTCATTTCTTATATAGACGGATCCGGCAGACTTCATCCCCTTTACAGATCCCTTTCTGCAGATCGAAGCCAATCGTTTCGTACTTATCGAAATTACCTCTTTCCACATCCATTGCACAATCGCAGATCAGACTGATATAATCCTCATCATCCGACAGTTTCAGCCAAGCCCCTGCCATCGGGCAGTAGTGAAAATGCGTGATGGATTGCTCGTCGCTCAACTCCATCAATTCCGGACGAAACTGTTTAATAAAAGTTTCTCCAAACAGATGCCCGATAAAGTCCGGAATGCTTTCCGTCGGAGGGTTCTTAAAGCGGTTGTACTGTCCCAGCTTCCTCACGCCGCCGCGCGCAAAGCTTTCGGCGTCAAGGCCGTGCTTTACTGCATACTTGACCAGCATATAATAACTTAATCCACGGAGTTCATTGTCGTAACGGATCTCTTTTGAAAGAGTGTCCTGAATCATGGTCTTATTGACTATCATTTCTTATACCTCCTCTAATCTATGACATCACTGCCTGAACAGAAGGGATGCCTGCATTTTAGAAAGCGACCTGCCTCCATATGACAAGCCGCATCTAATACTACTGCAGGCAGAGGCAAAAAGTCGCCTCCGCCTGCAAATAATTCCAATATTATTTTCCAAAGGCCTTGAATTCACCGTTCTCAATCAATACCGGTGTGAATTCTCTTGTGGACTGACCAACTTCATCAAACTGATAAGTCGTTACCAAGCCTTGAATACCCTGGCGATTCGGCAGGTTCTCAAAGATATACTGACGGATCGCATCGGTATCGTCCGGTTTAACACCTTTCGAACCCATTTCTTCTAACAGATCACGAACCAGATAAGTTGCGTCAGCCGCAAGGAAAGACTGCGGGTCCAGATTGCGGCCTGTAGCTGTGAACGCATCACGGAATCTCTCAAAGGCTTCCGGATTCGATCTGTCGGGGGAATAAAATGCCATGATAATCTGTCCGTCCGCGTTGTTTCCTACGATATCCAGGTAGTCCTGCGTGAACAGCGTGTAGCCAGACTGCAGCGGGACATTGATACCGACTTCACGGAGCTGATTGACCAGTACCGACAAATCACCGAGACCTCCGCAGAGGAGAATCACTTCTGCATCCGTATCCATCATACGAGTCAGCTGTGGACGGAAGTCTTTCGTTCCGACTTCGAAGAATTCCTTGTCCACGACGGTGCCTCCTGCCTGAGTGAAGAATTTTTCAAAGTTTTCAAACATGCTCTTGCCGTTCTCATGGTTCGGAGTAAACACGATTGCCTTCGTCTTACCCAAAGTTTCCTTGATAAACTTCGCCTGTGCAGCTTCTTCCTGTACCATGTTCATCGCCATTGCGAAGCAATAGTCGTCTTTGTCTTCTGCAAATGCAGCTGTTGTAACCGAAGGGGAAATTAGAGGAACCTTTGCGTCATTAAAGAGAGGTTTCATAGCAAGGCCGCAAGCGGTTGCCCAGGGGCCAAGTACGACAGCGTAATTCTTGTCAGTAAGGAGTTTGTTTGCCGCAACGACTGCCTGGTTGGGATCTCCGGCATCATCATAAGCCTGCACTCTGAGCTGAGCTCCACCCATAGACTTGATGCCGCCATTGTCATTGATGTCTTTCACGCACAGTTCGATTGCCGCCGCGATATTGGAGCCATAAAGTGAATAGTTACCGGTAATAGGTCCAATCGACGCAATATCGATGATGACAGTATCAGAAGCCGCAGCAGGTGCCTGGTTTGCAGGAGCACTTCCGGCGTTGCTGCTCGTGTTGTTGTCTGCTGCAGCCGGCTTCGTTTCCTGCTGACAGGCAGCAAACGAGAGAATAAGCATCAAGGCGATCAGTAAAGCAAATGCTTTTTTAAAAAGCTTCATTGTTTTTTTCTCCTTTCCATCTTTTAAATCTGTGAATCTGCCTAAGTCTCTTCCGTTCCCATTTATTGCTTCCTTTCGGCCAGTTCTGCAGCACCGTTCAAAAACAAGCAACTCCATCCCTCCAACCTTGTAGTATGACGTCATACCTCTTTGCTTAAAAACTATTATTCTCTGTTTCCTGATCCCCTAAACCGCAACAGTTTTTCGTTTCTGCCTTCCTTTCGTCTCATATTACCTCCGACCATGCATATCATAAGACGTCATATGTCCTAAGTTGCAAAATTATTATACTATATGCTATTTGGATATGTCAAGTTCAAGTAAAACATTTTTGAAACATAGATCATCAAAAAGGAAAACCGGCTCACTCCGTAGCCGGTTTCAACATCGATAGCAAAAAACTGTCAGTCGCCTACCTCCAAAAGCACGGTGTCGGTACGCCAGTTCCAAACTTCGACACATTGCTCTCTGCACTTCTGCAGTGCTTTTTCCGGGTCTCGGGCACGTATAGCTTCAAACAATACCCTGTGATACTCCATACAGGACTGCAACTGGAAACCACGGCTGTATAGTTTCTGGGCATAATCGTTGTTCACAATACTTAAAGCTGTTGGCAGCACACGCTGATACATGACATTATGCGTCATTTTGTACATCATATTATGAAACGCCAGCTCGTGTGCTGCAATTTCACGAACAGCCTGTTCACGATCTGTAACAGAGCCAGCATTTTTATCAATCGTTTCTTCCGTCTTTTTCAGCAGGGATTCCATTTCGTCCAATTCTTCATCCGTTGCGTTCATAGTCGCCATGTAGCAAACATACGGTTCATTGACATCACGAAAAGCCTGAAAATGTTCGATTAATGTTTCTTTTGGAACAAACTCCAGCCCAAAAGGATCATCTACAAGACCTACATTGTTATGGACATAGGTACCTCTTCCCTTTTCAATCCGAAGGATATTCTGTGACACTAGGATTTTTACAGCTTCACGCACTGTCGTCCGACTGACATCAAGCCAATTCATCAGATCCTGCTCATTTGGCAGGCGATCTCCGGCGCAAAACTTACCGTTTATGATCTCCTGTTTGATTTTCTCCGCAGTACTCTGTGATAGTGTGACGCTTCCCCTCATGTTGTCCTCCATGCTGCCTGACCGTCAGTTTCAGTCCGGCTGGTCGCCCTTCCAATTAACAATTTTGAACCCCAACAAGCAATCATTTTGCTTGTTATTAATAATTGTAGCATATTATTTCTTTGAATGCCAGTATAAAACGATCTGACTTGCTCTCCGGAGAAAAAATCTCTGAAAGCAGAAAAGACTCTGATATTACAGAGTCTTTCCATATAAAACAGATGTCCCTCGCGGTTTGAGGAGAAAAGTTTGTCCTGTGACCTCCCCTTTAAACCGATAATCCGATTTACAGTGTTTCCCCAGCGAGAATCCTTTCGACCAGGTCACGCTTTTCATACAGCACGCAGCCGCCGGCATGATCTTCCAGCAGATGCCCGTTCTCGCGCAGTGTCACGAACAGTCTGGAGTTCAGAGCATCCTTTAAGGAAGCAGTACGGACATTGACGTCGGAATACGGAGAGAACGGACAGGGTTCCGCTCCGCCGTGGGAATTGATATGGAAGAAACCGCGTCCAGCCGCAACGCATCCGCCGGAGCTTTTTTCATCACCGGGAAAAGACAGATAAACCATCTCCGAATGCGTTTCCCGCAGCCGGTTCAGTTCCGCCTGAAGATATTCGCGTTCAGCGTCTCCCGGCGCAAGCTCCCTGCTGTCCTCCGTCACCGGAACGAACTCCACGAAGATGACCACTTTGCATCCCCGGTCGGAAAGCGTCACAAGGAACTGCTCCGAAGTCACTTCCCGGATGTTTTCGGTTGTCACCGTGACGGAGGCGCCGTAGATCAGCCCGCGGCGGTGCAGTTCGTCCATATTGCGGACCAGCCGATCGTAAATGCCTTTTCCGCGTCGCGCGTCGGTTACGGACTGCTCGCCCTCGATGCTCATGACCGGGACAAGATTGCGGCAGCGGTCGAACAGTTCAAAGTAGCGTTCGTCCATGAACGTTCCGTTCGTAAAGATCGGAAACAGGATATTCTGCCGTTTCCCGGCAGCCTCAATGATATCTCTTCGAAGCATCGGCTCGCCGCCTGCAAGCAGGATAAAGCTGATTCCGAGTTCGTCGGCTTCGCTGAAGATACGGAACCATTCCTCGTCCGTGAGCTGCTGTACCGGCGCCGTATCCACAGTCGCGTGGTTGCAGCGGGAATAGCAGCCCGCGCAATGCAGGTTGCACTGGCTCGTGACACTGGCAATCAGAAAAGACGGTACGTGCAGACCTGCCTTCTCAGCGTCCTTCCGTTTTCTGGAAGCGGCTGCCGTCGCCGCGGCAAAGCGCAGCATGAAAGCGCTTTCGCGCGGATTCTTCAGTGTCGCTTTGACAAGATCCTTCATAAAGTCCTCGATCCCTTTGGAGAGATAGGTCTGCAGATCAAATGTTTCGCTCAAGGGGTACCTCCTGCATTACCTGTATTCCTCCGGATCCTGCACAGAGTCAAGCAGCCGGAAAAGTTTCTTCTGATACGCCTGCTCCTCCTGACGAAGC
>JAEEGL016747998.1_pt1 | contig 18723 bp, 13 predicted proteins | sample 9134231 | NCBI WGS metagenome assembly JAEEGL01 (sample SAMN16246548, study PRJNA631951) | gut metagenome | biome: gut microbiome; feature: rumen; material: fiber-attached | host: Bos | place: Iran: Karaj | collected 2018-10 | reverse complement strand
GTACTATTAGTGATATGAATGATACTATTAATGATCAAGCTGGTACTATTAGTGATATGAATGATACTATTAATGAACTTGAAAAAGAATTAAATGATCTAAAAGCAGCTAAAAATACTACAATTGTCATTAATCCAATTACCGATGTAAAATACAATACAGATGTAACAATTACTGGTACACTTGTAAACGAAGACAGTGTCGGATTGTTCAACCAAGTTGTAACTTTAACCATTGGTGACAAAACTGTTGATGTAATCACCCAAGGTGGAGTATTCGAATACACAACAAGTTTCAAAACAGTAGAAGAACAAACAGTTACAGCAGCATATGCTGGAAATGATAAATATCAAGCATCAGAAGATACAATCACATTCACACTTGAAAAAGGAGATGTAATTGTCACAGTAGACCCTATTACAGATGTTGTATATGGTGACAATGTAACCATTACTGGTAAATTCACAACTTCTGATGGAAAAGCAATCAGTAACAGTAATGTAAAAATTACAATCAATGACAAAAAATACTATGCTAGAACCGACAAAACAGGAGCATACACATTAAGTGCAAAAGTTACTTCAGTTGGTGAAAATAATGTAACCGTAGGTTATAGTGGAAACACCAACTACAACGCATATGAAACCACAGCAACATTCAATGTAGAAAAACAAGACGTAATCGTAACAGTAGATCCTATTGCAGATGCAAAATTAGGTGAAAACATTACTATTACAGGTACTTTCACAGATGCAAACGGTAAAGCAATAGCAAACAGTAACGTAAAAATCACAATCAACGGCAAAAAATACTATGCAAAAACAGACAGTACAGGAACATACACATTAACAACCACAGTAACAAGCGCTGGAATAAACAATATAACAGTTGGATACAGTGGAAACGATAAATACAATGCATATGAAGAAACAGTAACAGTCAATGTAGGAGCACAAGACGTAATTGTAACATATGAACCAATAGATGATGTAACTATTGGCGAAAACGTAACAATTAAAGGTACTTTCACAGATGCAAACGGTAAAGCAATTAAAAATAGTAATGTAAAAATTACAATTGATGGCAAAAAATACTATGCAAAAACTGACAGTACCGGTGCTTACACATTTACAGCAGAAATGACAAAAGCCGGTGAAAAAACAGTAACCATAGGTTATAGTGGAAGCGACAAATACAACGAATACGTAACTGAAACATCATTTGTTGTACTTGAAAAAGCATAAAACAAGATAAGGTATTCAATACCTTATTTAACTTTTTTTTTTTATTATTCTTTTTTAACAGTATTTTTACTTAAAAACATTAACATAATTTTATAAAATATTTTCATAGGAAGTTTTTTTACAGGATTGCATGGAACTTCCGGAGAATATTCATGGTTTATTAACTTATTTTCAATCCAATACTTATTATCATATCCGATAGTGTTATTTCCAGCCATTGCTCTCCATACATTATACATTATTAAAGCTTTAAAGCTAGGGCTAGTTAACTTATTTTCTTTAATGCTGGAGTAAAATTTAATAACTTCTTTGTCTATTTTCTGTTTAGTTTCCAATGGGAGATAACCATGAGCATCGTGTGAATGTATTAAAAACAAATTATATCTCTGATTATAACCCATATTTTCCAGAGTTTCATCTAAATATTTGCCCACTTTTTTGTGACCTGCACCAGCAGTAGTCACCACAACCATTGCTCTCTTTTTAAAAAAGTAGGGTCTGTGATAAAAGTAGGCCAAGTGATCGATAAAATTTTTCATTACTCCAGTGACATTAAGAGCATAAACGGGGCTGGTGATTATTAATCCATCACATGATTTCATACTTTCGGCGATAGGTTGAATTATAGAACTGTGTGGACACGTATCTTCACCCTTTGTAAAACAATTATAACAACCGATACAACAAGGAATATTTTCATTAATCAAATCTATTTCTGTAAATGTTATATTTTCATCCAAATTTGTCAGAGTATCTTTTGTTCGTTCAATAATTTTCCACGTGTTTTGTCTTCTAGGACTCCCATTAATAATTAAAAATTTCATTTTTATTCCCTCAGAGTTCATAATTCCTTTATTATAATATATGTTAATTAAATTATTGCTTTTTTGTATTTTTTAGTCAATAGGAAATTATTATTGTAAGTAATGACAAAAATATAAATTAATATAATCTTACATAATCTAATTTTATGGAAAGATTATAATTTAAGGGATATTCATCAAAAAAACCATAAACTCAATTTATGAAATCCCAACATTAATAAAATTAAAGGAGATACTGTATGCCAATAAATGAGGTAGAACAGGGATATAATAAAGCTTTAGAAAATAAAATACAAAGATTCTGGCAAGAACAGAATATATATGATAAAACAAGTAAACTACGGGAAAACAAGCCAAGATATTCATTCCTTGATGGACCACCGTATTGTAGTGGAAGAATACACTTGGGAACTGCTTGGAACAAAACTATCAAAGATGCATTTTTAAGATATAAAAGTATGTCTGGTTACAGTTTAAGAAGACAGGCAGGATGGGACACTCACGGATTACCTATTGAACATAAAGTAGAACAATTGCTTGAAATCAAAAGTAAACAGGAAATTGAAGAAAAATATGGTATTGACAACTTTGTTGAAAAATGTAAAGAGTTTGCAATAAAAAACAAAGAAGACATGACCGAACAATTCAAATCAATGGGTATCTGGATGGACTGGGAAGATCCATATGTAACATATGATAATAGTTATATGGAATCCTGCTGGTGGACACTTAAAAAAGCAGATGAAAGGGACTTATTGGTTCAGGATAAAAGAGTAATCACATGGTGTCCTCAGTGTGAAACAGCACTTGCAAATGCAGAAATAGAATATGATGAAATACAGGATCCATCTATCTATGTTAAATTTGAGCTTGTAAATCAAGAATTTGACGTGCCAAGTTATGTACTGATATGGACAACAACACCTTGGACAATACCTGCAAACATGGCAGTAAGTGTTCATCCCGAATTTGAATACTCATACATAAAAGTATCTGACGATGAAGGAAAACAAGAAATATTGCTCATGGCAACTGGTTTAATCGATTCCTTATTTGAAGAAGATCAGTATGAAATCATAAAAACAGTAACCGGTGAATCACTGGATGGTCTTGAATATTTACATCCATTACGGGAAGAAGTACCATTACAAGCAGAATTCTCCCATAGAATTATCTTGGGTGATCATGTAACATTGGAAGATGGTACTGGTTGTGTACATACTGCACCAGGTCATGGTCCTGAGGACTATGAAGTTGGGGTAAAAAACGGTATAGAAGTATTTTGTCCGGTAGGAGAAAATGGTTGTTACACAGAAGAAGCAGGAAAATATGCTGATTGTGGCGTAAAAGATGCAAATCCTGAAATAACTCATGATTTATATCATAATGGTGCATTACTTAAAGAAGGAACAATAGACCACAGGGTAGGACTTTGTTGGAGATGTAAAACACCAATTATATACATAGCAACAAAACAATGGTTTATTAAAGTAACGGAAATCAAGGATCAAATGCTTGAACAGGTTGATGCAGTAGAATGGGTACCATCATGGGCTGGAGAAAGTAGATTCAAGGATTGGGTTTCTAACGCACGTGACTGGACTATCTCAAGACAAAGATACTGGGGTATACCAATACCTATATGGACTTGTGAAGACTGTGATTCAAAAGTAGTTGTAGGTTCAAAACAGGAACTTAAAGAATTATCCGGGGATGATACTTTAACAGGTGACTTTGTACACAGACCACATGTGGATAATATTACAATTCCATGTGAATGCGGACATGATATGCACAGAGTACCGGATGTTCTTGATGTATGGATAGACTCAGGTGTAGCAGGATGGGCAGCATTACACTATCCACAGGATCCATCAGAAAACTTTGAGGATTGGTTCCCATACGATTTCATTACAGAAGGACATGATCAAACAAGAGGATGGTTCTATTCACAGTTAGGACTTGGAGTAGCCGCATTCGGTAAGGCACCATACAAAAAAGTGTTGATGCACGGATTTACTCTTGACGATAAAGGACAGAAGATGAGTAAATCAATAGGAAATGTTGTAAGTCCTGAAGAAGTAATAGAAAAATATAGTGCAGATACATTAAGATTCTATCTGTTGGATGCAAACAAACCATGGGATGACCTTAAATTTAATTGGGATGAAGTACAGAACTCATCAAAATTATTCAACATTTTATGGAACGTTTACTACTTCTCAACAACATACATGAGCTTAGACAACTTTGACCCAACAGCTCACAATAAAGAAGATCTAACATTCAGACAAGAAGATTTATGGATTCGTTCACGTGTAAACACTCTCATAAAATCAGTAAGTGAAGACATAGAATCATTAGTATTCAACAGAGCAACAGAAAAAATCACAGAATTTGTACTCGAAGATTTAAGCAGATGGTATGTAAGACTTATCCGTGGAAGAACATGGGTGGAAAGTGACGATCCTGATAAATTAGGAGCATATTACACTTTATACTATACTTTAAAAGATTTAATAAGAGTATTGGCACCTATTGCTCCACACGTAACCGAAGAAATATATCAAAACCTTGTACGTGGTGTTGAATGTGATGCACCTGAAAGTGTACACATGCTTGACTGGGAATATGATGAAACGGAAATCGACACGGACCTTGAAGAAAATATGACACACATACGTGACATACTTGAAGCAAGTGCTCACGCAAGAGATGTTGCAAGATTTAAACTCAGATGGCCTGTACAAAATATTACAGTAGTAACTGAGGATGATGCAGTAAAAACTGCTATAACTTCATTAGAAAGTGTACTATTAGAACAGGCAAACTCTAAAAAAGTAACAATAGAAACAGAGTTAGAAAATGCAATAGTCATTGCAAAACCTAACATGTCAATACTAGGTCCAAAACTTAGGGGAGACTTAGGAAGGGTTAAAAAATACTTTGAACAGGATGATGTGGATGCCGGAATTATCCTTGATGAAGTAACACAAAATGGTGAATATACAATACACTTTGATGACAAAGACATTACCCTTGTTGAAGAGGAAATTTTATTTGAAAAAGATGTACCTGAAAACTTGGTAAGTTGTGACTTTGAAGGTGGAAGTGTATATGTGGATACTGAAGTAACTCCTGAAATATACTCTGAAGCAATGGCTCGTGAATTAATACGTCGTATACAGGATATGCGTAAAGATTTAGACTTGAATGTAGAAGCAAACATACAGGTCATTGTTGAATGTAGTGAAGAATTTAAAGATGCCGTGCTACCACACCAAGATTACATATCTAATGAAGTACGTACTGCTAACTTGGAATTTGATGATATCTCTTCAGATGAAGGATATACAAAAGAATGGAAAATTGAAGAAGAACAACTTAGAATATTCATTAAAGAATAATATTAAAAAAATTTGAAGGTTGTATGAGTTTATGGTTTTAACTGATGATGAATTAAAATATATTAATGAAGTATTAGGTAGAGAACCTAATGAATTAGAATTAGGAATGATGGATGTCATGTTCTCTGAGCATTGTTCCTATAAAAGTAGTAGACCAATTCTAAGAAACTTCCCTACAGATGGTCCGGATGTAATTTTAGGTCCTGGTGACGATGCAGGTATTGTAAGCTTAACGGATGAATATGCATTGGCAATCGGTATGGAAAGTCACAACCACCCTTCAGCTGTTGAACCTTATGGTGGTGCAGGTACAGGTATTGGTGGTATTGTAAGAGATATTATAAGTATGGGAGCAAGACCGGTTGTACTATTGGATGCACTTAGATTTGGACATATGAGTGATCAAAGATCAAAATACATATTCGATTATGTTGTAAAAGGAATTTCAGACTACGGAAACAGGATTGGAGTGCCAACCGTAGGTGGAGAAATAGAATTTGATGATAATTTCCAATACAATCCTATGGTAAATGTAGTTTGTGCAGGACTGGTTAAGAAAGATGAAATAGTATATGGAAGTGCACCGATTGTGGGTGACGTATATTTCCTCATGGGAGGAACAACTGGTCGTGATGGAATACATGGCGTAACTTTTGCTTCAGAAGAATTGACAAGTAATTCTGAAATAGAAGATAGGCCGGCAGTACAGGTAGCAGATCCATTCACTAAAAAACGTGTAATGGAAGCAACATATGAATTGTTAGAAACATTGGACATTCACGGTGTAAAAGATCTTGGTGGTGGAGGATTAACCTGTTGTCTATCTGAAATGGCAGATAAAGGTGGAAATGGTTCCTGTATTGATTTAAACAAAATACCATTACGTGAAGAAAACATGACACCGTATGAAATAATGTTATCTGAATCCCAGGAACGTATGGTATTTGCTATTTCACCGGAAGATGTTGAAAAGGCATCAGCAATATGTGAAAAACATGATTTATCACATGCAGTAATCGGTGAAATAATCGATAAAAGAGAATTTATCATCAAAGATGGTGATGAAATAATATGCCACGCACCTAACGTATTGTTTACTGATGCACCAATCATTGAAAGGGAAGCAAAAGCACCTGAAAAAGTAATTGTGGATGTTGATATTCCTGAAACTGATCCTCAGGAAGCATTACTTGCACTTTTAGCATCTGAAAACATCACCAGCAAAGAATGGGTATACAGTCAATATGACCATGAAGTACAATTAAGAACAATTGTAAAACCTGGTGACGATGCCGCAGTTATTAAAGTAGATGATGAAACATCATTTACAATAGGAACTGACTGTAACAGTACTCATGTATTGCTTGATCCATATCATGGAGCAGCAGCTGCAGTACTGGAATCCATTAACAATTCAATAAGTATGGGTGCAAGACCAATAGCATTGGTGGACTGTCTTAACTTTGGTAACCCTGAAAAACCGGAAGTATTCTGGCAATTCAAAGAAGCTGTAAGGGGTATGAGTGATGTAGCAAACAAATTCAATACGGCTTTCATAAGTGGTAACGTAAGTTTCTATAATGAAACTGAAGGAGTAACAGTTAATCCATCTCCAATAGTTGGAACTGTTGGTGTATTAAATAATGATTACATTAAAACTATGACTTTCAAAGAAGAGGGTGACGTAATCTTTGTTATAGGTAACACTTATCCTGAACTTGATGGTTCACAATACTACAAGGAAATTCATAATGTAGTCCAAGGATATCCTCCTGAAGTAAGAATTGACGAAAATTATGCTGTTTCAATGGAAATACAAAAGCTTATCCAGGAATGTAACGAAGAAATAACTGCAGTACATGACATATCCAAAGGTGGACTAGTAACTGCATTGGCACTTATGAGTATTAAATCGGATAAGGCAGTAAATGTTGACGTTGCTGCAATTCCATCTACAGTTGATTTAACTCAGGATGAAAAATTGTTCTCAGAATCTAATGGCAGGTTTATCATAACTGTCAAATCAGATAAGGTGGATAAAGTTAAAGAAATGTTGGATAATGATTCAATTGCTTATTCAATTGTTGGAGAAGTTACTTGTGATAATTTCATAATTAATAACGATTCTGAAGAATTAATTAATGTTGAAGTGGAAAAACTTTTAAAAGCAAACACAACTACAATTGAAAATCAAATGGCTTAAAATTATAGAAGGTCATTCTAATGAATGCATTATGGTATTATGCAATAGGTTTTGTTATAGTATGGGTATTGGCGGTTTTATTGAAAGGAAAGTATGATAGTATTTCCGTTCAAGGAATTGTCATAATGCTAAAAACAGAGAAATTGCACGATATTATTGATCGAATTGCTAAAAAAGTTCCAAGATTCTGGAAAGCATATATGAACATAGGAATTCCAATAGGATTTTTATTTATGGGCATTATGTTTGTAGCTATATTGTGGTCTTTGCAGTTAATGTTTGAAATGCCTACGGTTTCATTAATTTTGCCTGGAGTGGATATTCCAGGTTCTCCTTTATATATTCCTTTTGGAACAGGATTATTGGCATTGGCAACGGTTCTCATAATTCACGAAGGTGGACATGGGGTACTTGCAAGAGTTGAGGGAGTTGCAATCGATTCTGTGGGTTTATTGTTGATGTTAATAATTCCGGGAGCATTTGTAGAACCGAATGAAGAGGAACTCAAAAAAATAAACGGTATTAGTAAATTACGAGTATATTTTGCCGGACCAATGTTTAACATGGGATTGGCAGCCATAGCTTTAATATTAATGATGTTCGTTGGAGGATTTGTTGCTTCCGATGTATACACTTCTGATGGGATGGAAATTACCAGTGTAATTCCGTCCAGTCCCTCTGATGGAGTATTATCCGATGGAATGATTATTCAGGGAGTAAATAACAAGACTGTTAGAAACTACTCATCTTATGTTGTAGCAATGAATGATACCCAAATAGGTGATAATATTTCAATTACTACTGATAAGGGCACATATAATATAGTCAGTACTTCGAATCCGAATAATAGCAGCAGATCATATATAGGTGTACGTTCACAGGAACATAAAATAGTTTCTCCAGAAGTTCAGGACAAATATGGAACTTTTATTCCATGGTTAATGACTCAATTAAGAGAGTTCTTATATCTAGTATTCTTACTGAACTTCTCAGTAGGTACATTTAACCTTTTACCAATGAAGCCTTTGGATGGTGGATTGATTCTTGAGGAAGTAGTAAATTTCAGGATTACTGATGAGCGTAGGAAAGATTTTAATAACACTCTAAACTGGTGGACAAGACCATTACCATTGAGTATTCGTTGTTGGATAAATAGAATATTCAATGCTTTATTGGACTTTTTACATAAAATTGAACTCAGTGAAACTAAAGCACAGTTTATAGTTAGAGCATTTAGTTATTTCCTGATAATAATTCTATTCATTCTCATATTGTATGGTATGCTTCCAGGAATACTTAAAATGATTTAAACTCTTTTTATTATTTTTTTTATCATATTTTCTAAATTTTTATTATAATCTTTGTTCAAATATAGTATTAATTATCAAAATATTTAGGGTGAACCATTATGAATAAAATGAACATTGTAGGTATTGGTCCGGGAGACAGAGAATACTTAACATTAGGTGCTATAGAAACTATTGAAAATTCAGATGTATTGGTTGGTAGTCAAAGATCATTGGATCTATTTGATTATTTGGATGCTAAGATGGTTGTTTTAGAACCTAGAGATATTCCAAAAACAGTTAAAATGGCAGTATCTTATCTTGATGATGGTTTAAAAGTATCTGTTTTATCCACGGGTGATCCGGGTTTTAGTGGAATGCTTAAAACAATACAAAAATTATCTCCAAAAACTAAAGTAAACGTTATTCCTGGAATAAGTTCAGTTCAACTAGCAGCAGCAAAAGTGCAAATACCATGGGATACAGCAAATCTCTTAACAATTCATGGTGGTAAAGCTCCAACGGATGACTTACTGGAAAAGCTCGATAATACAAGACCAAATATTGTACTTCCTAACAGACATATCAGTGAATTGGCAGAATATTTGATAGATCATGGATACAGTCCAGAACATGAAATAACTATTTGTGAAAAATTAAGTTATCCTGATGAACAAATAGTTCAGGTAACATTGGGTGAAGCAATAAATATGGACTTCGGTTATATGTGTGTAGTTATAATATAATCATACAATCCTTAATTTTCTATTTAACCTCCATTTATCACTTATTTTTAATTTTTCAATAACTTAATTATTTAAAAACAACATATATTATTAATATATTAATTAATTTCATAGAATATAATTTTTTTAATAGATTATTTTAATATTTTAACTAAGTAGAAGGAGATTTGATATGTTACAAATAGCAGTAACAGGTAAACCAAATGTAGGTAAATCCTCATTTTTTAATTCAGCAACTTTATCAGAGGCAGAAGTTGCAAATTATCCATTCACAACAATAGATGCAAATGCAGCAATAGCTTATGTAACAGCTGAATGTCCATGTAAAGAATTAGAACTTACATGTAATCCAAGAACCGGAAAATGTGAGGAGGGGATACGTTACATTCCAGTAGAATTAATTGATGTTGCAGGTTTGGTACCTGGAGCATACGAAGGAAAAGGTTTGGGAAACAAATTTTTAGATGATTTAAGTCAGGCAAGAGCATTAATTCATATTATAGATGCTTCAGGAGGTACTGATGCGGAAGGAAATCCATGTGAACCGGGTACACATGACCCATTGGATGATGTTAATTTCCTTAAACATGAAGTAACCATGTGGGTATACTCTATTTTGGAAAGAAATTGGCCAAGACTTATACGAAAAGTTATGAGTGAACATCTGAATTTTGCAAAAGTCATATCAGAACAATTAACCGGAGCAGGAGTATTGTTGGATGATGTTATAGAAGCAGAACGTATCATGGATGATGACTATGATAAGTGGGAACAGGAGGATATGTTACGCTTTATTGACAAGATACTTGAATCTGCAAAACCTATTATTATCGTAGCAAATAAAATTGATACTCCACAGGCAGAAGAAAATATAAAAAGACTTAAAGAAAAGTATGAACAGGTAATTCCTACAAGTGCGGAATCTGAATTGGCATTGGTTAATGCAGCTAAAGCAGGACTTATCAAATACCATTCTGGAGAAGATCATTTTGAAATACTGGATGAGTCTAAATTGTCTGATAAACAAAAGATGGCACTTAATTACATAGATGAACATGTTCTTAAAAAATATGGTTCAACAGGAATACAGGAAACTATTAACAAGGCAGTCTATGAAACATTAAATAACATAGTCGTATATCCGGTTGAAGATGAACACAAGTTTTCTGATCAAAAAGGTAATATATTGCCTGATGCATTGTTGGTACCAAAAGGATCAAATCCAAGAGACTTGGCATATTGTATTCACACGGATATTGGGGACGGTTTTACACATGCAATTGATGCAAGACGTAACATGAGAATCTCCAGTGAACAGGAACTCAAACAATCGGATATAATAAGTATTATAGCAAATAAGTAGGTGTATTGTATGAAAACATTAATCTATGCCGACTATGAAACTGATTTAAACAAATACAAAAATTTAAATTCAGATGTTATGGTATATGATGAAACAGGTATAATCAATACGGATTTTGAAAAAACAGATTCATTAGACATGTTTTCAAATGTTGATGCAGTAATATTTACACAAAATTGCATTATAAATGGTGAATATGATACCAGTAAATTAAAAGAGGCATGTATTAAAATACAAAACTGCGTATTGGATGAGGTACTGTTGATTTTTGATACAAAGGTACCTCCAAGGACAGTACTTAAAATGTCAAAAGTTATTGACGAATACGGATTAATTCCAGACATTAAATTGGCATATACTACAGAAATTAATGATAACTTAAGAATAATTGCAGGTAAAAATGATTCCTGTCTGCAAAAGGCGGTTAATTTGTATGAGACCATGTCTAATGAAATAAAGACAGTTAAACATATCCAGACAGCAGAATTTATACCTATTCTTCAAAATGCATATAAGGATGCTTTGGTGGCATTGGCAAATGAAACTGCAATTTTATCTGAAGCTTTAACCATTGATTTAACAGAAGCGATTGATGTTGCAAACACCGGTGAAGGAATAAATCTCTTATATCCTCAACCAATACTTAAAAATGAGATTTCCCGAGATTCGGAGGAAATAAACAAGTTAGCAAACGAATATGGTGAACCATCACAGTTATCAGAAACTATCAGGAATACAAATAACTATGTTGCATACCATATGGCTTACATGGCAGAAAAAGAGTTATATCTTAAAGAACATCTTGCAATGTTTGAAACTACAGTGGCAATACTTGGAATTACTGAAGATGAAGAACTGATTTCTGAAAAAGACAATGCTTCATTAACTTTAATAGATGATTTTGTAAGCAGGGACGTTGAAGTGTGGGCACATGATGATAAGGTTCCGGAAGAAATAATTGAAGAGCATGGTGCAAAGAAAATCACATTGGAAGAAGCTTATGAAGCTGATTGTATAATAGTTATGCTTGATAATGAAGAATACAGGCAGTTAAATCCTGAAAGAATTGAAAAAGTGATTATTACAGCCCTACCAATATTCGATCAGAACAAATTTGAAAATGTAAAATATAGTTGTGTAGGTCATTACAGATTAAAGGAAGGTGAAATGTTATGATTCATCCAAGACCAAGTCCAATAGCTGCTGCTCTTTACACGTTAAGAGATCTGGAAGTTGACGTAATAATTATGCATGGACCGGCAGGATGTTGTTTTAGAACAGGAAGATTACTTGAAGATGAAGGAATACGAGTAATCACTACTGCCATGAACGAAAACGATTTTATTTTTGGAGCAAGTGAAAAATTAATCGAAACTATTCGTGAAGTGGAAGATACATTTCATCCAAAAAATATAGGAATAGTTGGTACCTGTGCAAGTATGATTATTGGAGAAAACATGAAAAATGATGCACAGGAAGCAGGAATCGATGCAAATATAATAATAGTTGAAACTCATGGAGGATATGAATCAGGGGATAATACTGCAGGTGCAATTCAAGCATTAAAAGCCGCTAATGCTGCAGGTTTAATCACTGAAGAAGAAGTTGAAAGACAATCATTAATGCTTCAAAAAGCTACAGAATTGGAAAAGAGCAGGGGAATGGCTAAAGGTACTTACATTAAACCAAATTATGGGGATAATAAGGTTAAAGTTGCAAAAGAAATAATTGAATCTCTTGAATCCGATAAAAAAGTAACCATTGTTCTCAATGCTAAAAAAGAAACAAGTTACCTTTTTGCAGATATAATGACTATCGACTGGACAAAATATTATCCAAATAATTCTCCGATTTATATTTCAAATACTGATGAAGAAATAGGATTGCCCTACATTAAACACCATGCAAAAACGGTAAATGAAACTATCAGTAAAAAATCAGATTATATTACTGGAGGATTGGATGAATATCCTGTAACAGGAATTAAAGCTGAAGAGGTATTAAATGAATTAAATTCGGATTTAACAATTGTATTGGGAGTGCCTCATGCAGTTGATGTAACAAAGGTTCCAGGTAAAACAATAGCCGTTACTGATGGGCCGAGATTGGTTGAACCATTAAAACAAATGGGATTTGACTATGTTGTCACAGAATTGGATGCTCATTCTAAAACTTTGGGTGCAAAATCAATAGTTGAATCAGAATTTGCACAAACAATACGGGGATTATTAGAATAACTGAAAATTAAACATTTTTCAAAAATTGATTAAAAAATAAAACAAAATATAATATCTATGAATAAGATATATATCTATAATTTAAAATATCAACACAGGTGAATTCATTGAATATAGTAATTATAGGAGCAGGAGCTTCAGGTCTAACTGCCGCATCAAATATTAGGAAATACGATGACGAATCTCAAATAATAGTATTTACTACACAAAAACACGTAGCATACTCTCCATGTGCAATTCCTTATGTAATAGGAGGACACATAGATAGCTTTGACGATATTATTATGCATAAACCAGAGGAATACATGCGTAAAAATATCAGAATACTTACAGAAACAGAAGTTGTAGAGATTAATAATGATATTACTGAGTTAACATATCAGGATAAAAAAGGTAACAAACAAAATCTCAAATATGATAAATTAGTCATAGCAACTGGTGGAAAACCTTTAATCCCTCCAATTCCAGGTAAAGATTTGGAAGGAGTTTTCAAAGTAAGAACAGTTGAAGATGGAGAAGAAATTCTTGCATACTCACAAAAATGTAAAAATGTAACTCTTGTCGGTGGAGGAGCAATAGGATTGGAACTTGGTTCTGAATTAGCAAATAAGGGAATTAAAGTTACAATTGCTGAAATGATGCCACAATTATTCCCAAGATCATTTGATCAGGAAATGTCTGATAAATTCCAGGAACACCTTCAGGGTAAAAACATTGAAATATTAACCAGTTCTGCAGTAGAATCAATTAACGGTGAAACAAAAGTAGAATCCGTTACAATAGATGGTGTTGAAAGACCTGCAGATATGGTAATTTTATCCACTGGTGTAAGACCACAAACAGAATTGGCAGAGAGTATTGGTTGTGAACTTGGACATTTTGCAATCAAAGTAAATCCACACATGGAAACATCAGTGCCTAATGTCTATGCAGCAGGGGATTGTGTTGAAGTAACCAATGCAGTTACTGGAGATATAACTCTTTCACCATTAGGAACAACTGCAGTAAGACAAGGTATTATTTTAGCTAAAAATTTAGCAGGACATGAAATAGAATTCCAACCTGTACTTAACTCCACAGTATCACAGATAGGTGGTATGGAAATGGGAGCAGTAGGTATCACACAACAGGAAGCAGAAAAATTAGAAATACCTGTTGTAGTAAGTACTATTGAATCATTAAGTCGTGCAAGATATTATCCTGGAAGCAAACCATTATTCCTTAAATTAATTGCAAAAACAGATGGAACAATTATTGGATGTCAAATGTTTGGTCAGGAAGCAGTAGCTGAAAGAGTGGATACAATGACAGCAATAATGTCACAAAAATTAACCTGTGATGATGTAGTTTCAATGGAATTCTCATATGCACCACCTGTATCTCAAGTAATTGACCCTATTGCTCAGGCAGCAGAGGAATGTCTTGAAAAAATAGATGCTCTTGATGAAGAATGTGATTGTGCTGTTGAAGAAGAACCTGAAGATGAAACACCTGTTGAAGAAGTTAAAACTGCTGAAAAAGTATCTAAAGAAGAACCTAAAGAAGAAGCAGTTGAAGAAGAACCTAAAGAAAAAGAAATGACTTTCCCTGAATACTTAAGAAGTCAAGGATTAATTGATTAAATTAATTCTTTTTTATCTATTTTTTATAATTTTATTTTTTTCAAACAATTTATTTCTAAGGAATTAATCATAGTTTATAGAATAAGCAGATATGCTATACGTATTACTATGGATATAAATTGTCTAATTTAATTGAATAAGCTTTTTTTTTAAAATTAGTACTGTTGGAGTTTAAGTAAAAAAAATATAAGTGTGTTGTACACTTATATACAGGTGTATCCACCGTCAACTGCAATTGATTGACCAGTTACGTAACCTGATTTTGGAGATGCTAAGTAAACTACTGTTGAATCTAATTCTCCGTCAACACCAGATCTACCTACAGGTACAACTGTTTTTGTGTATGCTTTGTATTCTTCGGTTTCTAATAAGTCAATTGTTAATTCTGTTGGGAATGTTCCAGGACAAATTGCGTTTACAGTAATGTTGTATTTTGCCCATTCTGCTGCTAATTGTCTTGTGAGGTTTACTACTCCACCTTTTGCTGCTGCGTATGGGGAGGTAGGTGTTGCCATTGTTCCTACTAAACCGAACATTGATGCAGTGTTTATGATACGTCCGTATTTTTGTGGAATCATTGCTTCACGTGCTACTTCTCTTGACATTTTGAATGTACCAGTAAGGTCTACATCTACTGTTTTGTTCCATTCATCATCTGTTAATAATTCTGCTTCTTTGGTTGCTCCGTATCCTGCGTTGTTGTGTAAGATATCGATTCTTCCGTAGTGGTCCATAATTTCTTTTACACAGTTTTGTACACTTTCTGTGTCTGTTACATCACAAACTACTCCAATACAGTCTACTCCGATTTCTTTGATTTCTTCAGCTACTTGATCTAATCTTTCTTTTCTTCTTCCAGTAATTACAATGTCTGCACCATATCTTGCATATGCTTTTGCCATTTGTACTCCAATACCGGAGGATGCTCCACTAACTACTGCTACTTGTCCGCTTAAATCAAATAAATCATTCATGTTATTTTTTCTCCTATAATATATTATATTAATCAATTTTTATGTGAATTATATTCACACTATATATCATGATTTATCATTATAATTATATATACTTTACATGAATTTATTTTTTAAAAAACGCGTTATATTTTGATAAGGAGGTTAATCTTAGCATATGTTTCTTTTTTTATTTTTATTATCATTTAAAAAATTTATTTAGTATCAGAAATATATTTCCGTCTCTAATTTTTAAAATTACTTTTTTTAATGTTCAATATTAAAATCAAAATAAAAAAATATAAAAAAAAGAAGATTATTGAGATTTATTTTCTCGACAAACTTTTTTGTATTCTGCTCCCTGAATATCGTGATATTTAACCATACCAATCATTTCTCTTTGGTCAATAAGTTCTTTATCTTCGAAGGAAACAGTTTCTTCATTGTATAATGCACAACATGATTTTTTAGTGATTACTTTCATGGAACCTTTATGTAATCTAACTTCTACAGCACCATTTACTCTTTTTTGCATATGGTCATTGATTACATCCAAATCTTTTCTTAATGGTTCGTTCCATAATCCTTCATAAACCAATTCAGCATAGGTATTGCTTAAGTTTTCTGCAAATTTAATTTCTTTTCTACTGAAGATAAGTTTTTCCAATGCTGCATGTGCAGTAATAAGAAGGATTGCTCCAGGAGTTTCATAGTTTTCTCTTGATTTTAATCCTATGATTCTGTCTTCAATCATATCGATTCTACCAATTCCATGTTCTCCGGCAATTTCATTTGCTTTTCTTATAAGAGATACAGGATCTAATTCCACATCATCAATTTTTGTTGGTATACCGTTTCTGAATGAGATTTTAACAATTTGTGGTTCATCAGGTGCATCTATTGTGGATTTGGTCCATTCGTAAATATCTTCTGGAGCCGGTGTAGCAGGGTTTTCTAATAATCCACCTTCTATTGATCTTCCCCAAAGGTTTTCATCTATACTGTATATTTTTTCTGATGGTAATGGTATGCCGTGTTCTTTTGCATATTCCTGTTCTTCGGTTCTGGTAAGGTTATAATCTCTTATTGGTGCTACAATGTATAAGTCAGATTCTGATCTGATTGTTGCTTCAAATCTGAACTGATCGTTTCCTTTACCGGTACAACCATGTGCAATTGTTGCTGCTCCTTCTTTTTCTGCTATTTCAACGATTTTTTTTGCAATTAATGGTCTTGCAAATGCAGTACTGAGAGGGTATCCTTCGTATAATGCATTGGTTTTGATACATCTGAATGCATAATCTCTTGCAAATTCATCTTTTGCATCAATGGTGTAGTGTTTGCTTGAACCAATTTTTTCTGCAGCTTCTTGTGGTCTTTTTATTTCATCTTCAGGTTGACCTACATCTACACAAGCTGTGATTACTTCCATGTTATATTTTTCTTCCAGGAGTTTAACACAAACTGATGTGTCTAATCCTCCACTAAATGCTAATACACATTTTTCCATTTTTTCACCTACATATCTTTTTTTAATAAATTAATTATATAATAATCTTAGATGTCAATTTTTGAATCTTAAAAATTTATATTACTACTATATATCTTTTATTATTCTAATAAAATTTGCTATTTTAAAAATAGAAAATAAATATGTCATGTTAAAATCTATTATTTTTATTCTTTTGAATAAAATTAAATAGTTTTTTAAACATAAATTGAACATAGGATTGTAATTATGTATAAGTTTAACTTTCTTTCTATTGATTCATCTACTAAAGGTAATGTATTGGCTAATAACCAGTTAAATAGATATTTTATTAACAAAGGATACAGAAAAAAATCTGAATTGATGGAATATATCAACAGGACTTCGGAGGGAACCATGGTTTTCACATTAGGTGAAGGCAGATATAATTTATTACTGGTTGGGGGGGTTCATGGTAATGAACTTGCTTCACAGGCTGCCTTAATTAAATTAATGGATGAAGTTATAGAGGGTAATGTTAAACTTAAATGTAAATTACATATTGTTCCATTTCTGATACCATATGCAACTATGATTAATTCAAGAAATTATCATGATAAAGATATGAACAGGAATGCTCATTCAGAGGGGATTACTAGAAAAATTATTGATTATGCCGTTGAAAATAACATCACTGCTCTTTGTGACTGTCATTCAACGGATCCTAACAACAAACCGGGATTTGCCAGTGTATTCTGTTCTGTAAAACCATTGATTGACAGTTCAAGGATAGCCAGCTATGTTTGTAAAAATACGAATTCTAGAATTTTACCGATTGCTGAGGCAGGTTCGGTTTTACATGGTGCTGTTGAAGATGAAGCAAATCTTAGAGGTATTCCTGCAATTACATGTGAAACGGTTTGTGAAAATGGGAAGTTAGATGAAAATTCAGTAAATTTTTCTTTTAAACAGATTATAAGCTTTTTGGATTATTTTGGTGTAATATGACTGGATTGCTATGAAGATTAATATTAAAAGTTTTTATTAGTATACATACTTCTTTTATTTTTAATGGCAGTTTTGAGGGTATTTTCTAGTAAAAATCTAATAATACTTTATTGAGACAAACAACATCTGAACCAATGCCAAAATTAAACATTATAGTTTCAGGTCATCTACTTGATAAGCGTATTAAATTAAATAATGAATCTTTATATGATTCAACAGTTAAGAAAATCTCAAATATACAAAACAGGATAATGATAATATCCGATTTTTTACTAAATCATATTCCGGCAGGTAAAATAAACAACAGATTCATGGAAAATATTTATCTGCTTCTACTGTGAAATGATGTTATTTTATCACAG
>JAEEGL013458620.1_pt1 | contig 18723 bp, 11 predicted proteins | sample 9134231 | NCBI WGS metagenome assembly JAEEGL01 (sample SAMN16246548, study PRJNA631951) | gut metagenome | biome: gut microbiome; feature: rumen; material: fiber-attached | host: Bos | place: Iran: Karaj | collected 2018-10 | reverse complement strand
TGACGATATTGAGAGCATGACCGTGCTGAAGGATGCTGCTGCTTCTTCTTTGTATGGTTCTCGTGCTGCTAATGGTGTCATCATCATTACTACTAAGAAAGGTGCTATTGGCCGTACTCGCGTAACATATGATGGTGAAGTAGGTTGGAGCGAAGTGGCTAACCAGAAGGCTCTCAAAATGATGAATTCTAAGGAATTGAAACAGTACTATGAGGATGGTCTGGAAGGATACTTCGAACTTCGTGCTGGCTTAGATCCTGAAACAGCTCGCCAATATGCTATTGAAGAGGTGAACACTGCTTGGGAAGAAGGCGGTTGGTTCCACGATCCTTCTGGTAACACGAACACAGACTGGAGCAAGGAAGTTTATCGTAGAGGCGTTACCACTAACCATCAGGTAGGTATCAGCGGTGGTTCTGACAGAACTCAGTTCTATGCAAGCTTCGGCTATAACAAAGTAAATGGTGTAGTTAGAGGTAGCGATTTCGAACGTTTCAGCGGCCGTATCAATTTGGACCACCAAGTAACAGACTGGTTAAAGGTAGGTGTTAAGCAGATGATTTCTTACACCAATACAAATGGTTTCCGCGATCAGAACGACCAGAGCCAGGGTTTTGGTACTTCAGCTCCTCTGTCAATCATGTTCTCATCTGACCCTTCTGCAACTGTTAAGTTGCCTAATGGCGAATACAATCCTGATATCGCTTTTGGTAAGACAACCAATCCTCACTTGTCACAGAGCAAGAACATCAACGAGTTCTCTGAATTCGACAAGTCTAACACAATGCGTAGCATGACTAATGCTGACGTTGAAATCAAATTGCCTTTCAATTTTACCGCTCGTTCAGTATTTGGTTACGACTATGTGGCTAACAACGAACAAGAATTCTGGGCGCCAAACTCAGTGAATGGCGCTTCATACAATGGTTTGGGTTCTCGTTATAACTTTACTAATACTACCCTGACTTCTTCTTCTACTTTGAATTATGCTAATAGTTTTGGCAAGCACAACTTGCAGGTATTGGCTGGTTTCGAGTTAGAGAACCGCAAGCTAAACTATACTTATGCAGCTGCTCAGGGTTATGTAACTTGGAAGTTACCTGAACTGGCTAACGGTTCTGACTATCGTGGCCGTAGCTATGAATATGGTTCTGCGATGTTGTCATGGCTGGCTAACGCTAACTACAACTATGACAACAAGTACTACTTGTCTGCTTCTTTCCGCCGTGACGGCTCTTCTCGTTTAGCTGCTGACAACCGTTGGTCAAACTTCTGGTCAGTATCAGGTGCATGGCGTATCAGCGGCGAAGAGTTCCTAAAGGACAATCCTTTGTTCAATGACCTGAAGTTGCGTGTTTCTTACGGTACCAACGGTAATTTACCTACAGGTTACTATCCTTACATGGGTACTTATGGTACAACTGCTGGTTATGGTAATGGTTCTGCTTATACATGGGCACAGCTTTCTAACCCAACATTAGGTTGGGAAAAGTCTCAGAACTTTAACGTTGGTTTGGACTGGAACTTATTTGGCCGTGTGGGTATAACAGTTGAGTACTACAATAAGCTGACTAAGGACATGTTGTTTGCGACTCCTATCTCATGGGTAACTGGCTTTGGAAGTAAGACTTCTAATCTCGGCAAGTTGACCAACAAGGGTCTTGAGATTTCTATCAGTTCACAGAACATCGTAACTAAGGACTTTACTTGGTCAACTGACTTTAATATTTCATTCCAGAGCAACAAAGTGAAAGAGTTGCCTAATGGAGAAGATGTTCAGTATGGTGATGGTGATATGTACATCCTGCGTGAAGGTAAGTCTATGCATACCTTCTATTTGCCTCAGTTTGTTGGTGTCAACAAGGAAACAGGTCTTGGTGAGTTCTGGATTGACCCAGAAGATCACTCTCAGGGTGTAACAAACACTTATGCAAAGGCTGGTAGCACTATCGTGGGTAAAGCAATTCCTGATTACCTCGGTGGTATCACTAACCGCTTTACTTGGAAGAACTTTGATTTGTCATTCATGATTTCATTCCAAGGTGGTGCAAGTATGTTCGACTACCCAGGTTACTTCTTGCAGTTCTCTGACGGTGTTCGTATTGGTTCATTCAATATGGTGAAGGATGTGGTTGGCAACTACTGGAGAAATCCAGGTGACGAAGTAGATAATCCTCGTCCTATCTATGCTAACCCTTATCGTTCAGATAAGTTCTCTTCACGTACCATCCGTTCTACTGACAATATCCGCATGCGTGATATTACTTTCGGCTACAGGATTCCTGTGAAGAAGAGTGTCATCAATAACATGCGTGTTTATTTCCGTGCTACCAATCCATTCTTGATTTACAATGCATCAAAGAATGTTGATCCAGATGTGGACGTGAATGGATATCGTCAGACAGACACACCTCCTACCCGTTCATTTGTATTTGGTGTGAACTTCGAGTTATAATTTTAAAAGAAGAAAATGATTATGAAGAATATTTATATCACTTTAGGACTGGTAGCAGGCTTGGCATTGACTTCTTGCAGCGATTTTCTTGACAAGGAGCCATCAACCGCTCTGCCAGTGGATGAAGCCATTACCTCAGTAGAGGATTTGGAATATGCGCTGAACGGTGTAACTTACTACTTGACCGTTAACCAAATGTCATATCCTTCAGAATTTGGAGTATATGCTGACTTGCTTACTAATGAGTTCAAGGTAATTGATGACTATGGTCATAGTTCACCAATTTCTAACTACACTCTTACTAAGTATGATGAAATTGCCACTATCCCTTATCAGAATTTCTATAAGGCTATAGCTAACGCTAACAAGGCATTGGAAACTTCTGCAACTTTGAGTGGTGACGAAGTAAAGAACCTGCAAGGTCAGCTCTACGCATGGCGTGCATTGCTGCACTTTGACCTGGCTCGTTTGTACGCTCATATCCCCTCAACTGTTGCCAGCACTTCTGCTGCTGACTCAGGTATTCCTTTGGCTACTGAGGTGTTTGATGCTGATTACAAGCCAACTCGTGCTACTTTGGCAGAAACATACAACCAGATTATTTCAGATTTCACTACCGCTATTGGTATGCTGGATGAAAATAATGGCGTGGGATATATGAACAAGTTCGCTGCATTGGCTCTGCGTGCACGTGCTTACCTGTATATGGGTGACTATAGCAACGCTTTGGCAGATGCTAATGCTGTCATTAATAGTAAAATGTATGACCTCTATACCGTTGCTAACTATCCAACTGTTTGGGATGCTGAAGGTACTTCAGAGTCAATTCTGGAGCTACTGATCAATTCAACTTATAACGTACAGCGTTATTCTTTGGGCTACTACACTGACGCAAGTGGCTATCCTGAGGTCGGTTTGAATAATGATGATGGTGCTTTGTTTGAATACCTGTCAACTCATCCTGAGGACATCCGTTGTCATATGATTAAAGATCAGACTGGCGTCTCTGATGCTCCTGGTTATTATCCAGCTAAGTATCCTGGTCGTGGTGGCTCTCTGTATGTGAATAACCCTAAGATTATTCGTCTCTCCGAGGTATATCTGATTGCAGCTGAAGCTTCTTACTATCTCTCTGGTGGTGCTGCAGCAGCTTCATTTATCAACGAGATTGAGAAGAACCGTATTATCGAAGGTTATAAAGATGTAGATTCTGTTACTATTGATGACATCATCTTCGAATACACCAAGGAGTTATTTGCTGAGAACCAGATTGCTTTCGCATACTGGCGCAATGGCAAAGCTGTTACCAATCAGCTTGGCCAGCAGATTGGTGCTGACAACCAGCGCGCTATCCTGCCTATTCCACAGCGTGAGATTGACATGAATGCAGCTCTTGCTCAGAACCCTGGCTATTAATCAGTTAACGGATATAATACCATAACATGTTAAAGGGAAGCATTTTTGGTGCTTCCCTTTTTCTGTTACTTTTACACAGGAAAGAACTGGCGTTTTAGTAAACATCCTTGACATTTTTAACCCTTCGTTTCATGATCTTGTTCCACGGTAACCATTTCTTACAAATCTAGTAATTCATATTCACAAATTAGGTAAAATATTTTTACGCTCATTATTAAGCTATTATAAGATTATTTTTGAATTTCATAGAAAAACTGTAAGTAAGTATAGCTTATCCCTTCCAATACTAAGGGAAAGCAATTATTTCCTTATGATAAAAGAAAACTAACCTTATAACTAAGTTTTCATATCTCTATGAATAATTATCTCTAACCCTATGACTAAGGTCTCCTAATCCTATGGTTAATGCTTCCTATCCCTATGAGTAATATTTCCTATCTCACGACCCTAAGCTTGCTATCACTGGCGCCAGTATCTGCTATCACCCGACGCAGTATCTGCCATGGGGGTATAGGAGATACTGCGACAACTCATAACAGATACTGCAACGACCCATAGCAAAGCCTGCAACAACATGTGGCAATGCCTTCTTCGAAAAAGGACAAAAAAGATAGAGGCGGAGCAGCAATGCCCCGCCTCTAATGTTAGCTATATATAAAAGAGGTTAGTCTTTCAGTTTAGCCTTGATGAAATCACGGTTCAGATGAGCAATGTTGATAATGCTCTCGTTCTTCGGGCACTCAGCCTCACAAGCGCGAGTGTTGGTACAGTTACCAAATCCCAACTCATCCATCTTACTCAGCATAGCCTTAGCACGGCGTAATGCCTCTGGCTTGCCCTGTGGCAATAAATTGAGCTGTGTAATCTTGGATGATACGAACAACATAGCAGAACCATTCTTACATGCTGCAACGCAAGCTCCGCAACCAATACAAGCTGCGGCATCCATAGCCTCATCAGCAATCTGCTTAGGGATCAAGATAGCATTGGCATCCTGGGGAGCACCTGTGCGAACGCTAATAAAACCACCAGCCTGCATGATCTTATCAAATGCAGAACGGTCTACCATCAGGTCCTTAATAACAGGGAAACCTGCTGAGCGCCAAGGCTCAACAGTGATGGTGTCTCCATCTTTAAAACGACGCATGTAGATCTGGCAAGTGGTAGCGCCAGTAGCCGGGCCATGAGGATGACCGTTGATATAGAGCGAGCACATACCGCAGATACCCTCGCGACAGTCGTGGTCGAACACCACAGGCTCGTTGCCTGAGCTCACGATTTGCTCATTCAGGATGTCGAGCATTTCGAGGAATGAGGTATCACCTGGTATATCGTTCATCTGGAACTCGTCAAAATGTCCTTTTTCCTTAGGGCCGTTCTGACGCCAAATTCTCAATTTAAATGATATATTCTTATCCATAGTTTTCTTTGTTCTTTAAAATGTTCAACTTCCCAAATTAACTCTTGTAGTTACGGGTCTGTACCTTGATAGCCTCATATTCTAGAGGTTCTTTCATCATAACAGGTTCTTTATCGTCAGAACCCTGGTATTCCCAGCAACCTACATAGAAGTAGTTCTTGTCATCACGCAAAGCCTCGCCTTCCTCGGTTTGGTATTCCTCGCGGAAGTGACCGCCACAGCTCTCGTTACGGCTCAAAGCATCGTGTGCCATCAATTCACCCATAGTAATAAAGTCATTCAAACGGATAGCTTTCTCCAGCTCAACGTTCACGCCATCCTGCTTGCCAGGGATGAACAAGTCGGTCTCGAACACTTTTCGAACTTCCTTCAGCTTCTCCAAGCCAGTCTTCAAACCTTCTGCGGTACGTCCCATACCTACATATTCCCACATGATGTGACCCAGTTCCTTGTGGATAGAGTCAACAGAGCGTTTGCCCTTAATGTTCATCAGGTGGTCGATCTTGTGCTGAACAGCCTTTTCAGCCTCATCGAACTCAGGAGTATCAGTAGTGAAGCGAGGAACGGTAATCTGATCGCTCAGATAGTTCTGGATGGTGTAAGGCAACACGAAGTAACCATCTGCCAAGCCCTGCATCAAAGCAGAAGCACCCAAGCGATTAGCACCATGGTCAGAGAAGTTAGCCTCACCAATAGCAAACAAGCCTTTCACGCTGGTCTGCAGTTCGTAGTCAACCCAGATACCACCCATGGTGTAGTGGATAGCTGGATAGATCATCATTGGATAGTAATACTTCACACCATTGATTTCCTTAGCTACCTTACCTGGATTCACGTCGGTAATCTCTTCGTACATATCGAACAAGTTGCCATAACGCTGACGAATCACATCAATGCCCAGACGACCAATGGCCTCTGAGAAATCAAGGAATACAGCCAAACCAGTATTGTTGACACCATAACCCTTATCGCAACGCTCCTTAGCAGCACGTGAAGCCACGTCGCGAGGCACAAGGTTACCGAAGGCAGGATAACGGCGCTCCAAATAGTAATCACGATCCTCTTCAGGGATGTCAGCACCATTGATGGTACCAGCCTGCAATTTCTTGGCATCTTCCAAGTTCTTGGGTACCCAGATACGACCATCGTTACGCAGAGACTCAGACATCAGTGTTAGCTTAGACTGCTTGTCGCCATGAACAGGAATACAGGTTGGATGAATCTGCACATAAGCAGGGTTAGCAAACCAAGCGCCCTTGCGGTAGCAAGCCATAGCTGCAGAAACGTTGCAACCCATTGCGTTGGTGGACAGGAAGTAAGTATTTCCATAACCACCAGTAGCGATTACCACTGCATGAGCAGCGAAACGTTCCAACTTACCTGTTACCAAATTGCGAGCGATGATACCACGAGCACGACCATCAATAATTACAACGTCCAACATCTCATAACGGGTGTATAACTTTACGGTACCTGCACCCACCTGACGGCTCAGTGCAGAATATGCACCCAGCAACAACTGCTGACCCGTTTGACCACGAGCGTAGAACGTACGACTTACCTGTGCACCACCGAATGAACGGTTGTCGAGCAAACCACCATATTCGCGTGCAAAAGGCACGCCCTGTGCCACGCACTGGTCAATAATAGCGTTTGACACCTCAGCCAGACGATAAACATTGGCCTCACGTGCACGATAGTCACCACCCTTTACAGTATCGTAGAACAAACGATAAACAGAGTCACCGTCATTTTGATAATTCTTAGCAGCGTTAATACCACCCTGTGCTGCGATAGAGTGAGCACGGCGTGGACTATCCTGAATACAGAAATTCAGTACGCGGAAACCCATCTCACCGAGAGAAGCGGCAGCAGAAGCACCTGCCAAGCCCGTACCTACCACGATGATGTCGAGACGACGCTTGTTAGCAGGGTTTACCAATTTTTGATGAGCCTTATAGTTGGTCCATTTCTCAGCTACTGGCCCTTCAGGAATCTTAGAATCTATTTTAACCATAATATTAGTCTTAAGTTTTAGTTTTGTTGTTTAGGCTTTAAGTATCAGTCCTAATGCCTTACATCAATGATTTTACATAGAATACGATAACAACCAGTGCAAAGCAACCAACAACGATAGTGCTGAAGATATTGCCTATGCATTTCCAACGATCTAGCCAGATGCGGTTGTTCCAACCAAGGGTCTGCAAAGCGCTCCAGAAACCATGAGTGAGGTGGAACCACAAGGCGAATAGCCAAATGAGGTAAAGCACCACGTAAATAGGATTTGAGAAGGTTTGCATGATGTGATAGATACCATTGGTAGCATAACTCAATACCTGCAAGTCGTTAGTATGCATCAACTCTGGCAACATCATTTTGCTCCAGAAGTTGAACAAGTGCAACACTAAACCCAGGAACACGATGATGCCCAGCACCAACATATTCTGAGATGCCCACTCTACCGTCTTTGGTCTATCGGTCACTGCATAACGCTCGCTACCACGTGCTTTTCTGTTCTGCCAAGTGAGCCAGAAAGCGTAAACCAAATGAATGACGAACAACAATGCCAGTGCCATGGTTGCTGCTACCGCATACCAGTTAGCACCCAACATTTCGCAAATCCAGTTGTAGCCGGAGGGCGAAATCAAGGCAACGACGTTCATCGCACAGTGAAATGTCAGAAACAGGACAAGGGCGATGCCTGTAACGCTCATCACCACTTTCCTTCCTACTGATGAATTACTTAACCACATAAATAATTGAGTTTTAATATTTTTAATTGTTAATTATTTCGTATCTTTATGCAAAAGTTTCCATAAGTAGCTACAAAAATAAGTTAAAAACAATTAATTAGCAAATCATTGTCAAAATATTTGCCGCACAGTGTGCATGTTTTTAAACATTAGCTACACCGGAGTTACTCGATTAAAGCGCAAAATTATGGAAGCATATTTGGTTCTGCGCTCAACTTATCGTAACTTTGCAAACGAGAAAACAAGAAGCAAGATATGAGTAAAAGGATTTACATATGTATGATGTTGATCACCGTTTGTGTATGCGTATCTGCCCAAAACTGGGAGGTGAACATGCTGCACGATATCAACGGATGGAATGGATCGTTCATTCACGACTATAGCACGTTTATATCAGATACAGAACCTTATGTGGCTTTTGGCGTACCAGCTGTTATGGGCATTGTTGGACTTATCAAGAAGGATAAGCAGTTGCAGCAGGATGCATTGTATATTGGTACAAGTGTGGTAGGTGCCTTTGCCCTAAGTTATGGCATGAAATATATCTTCGACCGCACACGTCCTTATGAAAAGTGGCCAGGTTATATCATTCCTCGTAGCTTTGAAGACAGCCCTTCATTCCCTTCTGGTCATACGGCTTCAGCCTTTGCACTCTGCACATCATTGTGTATCAGATATCCTAAGTGGTATGTCATTGCTCCTTCGGCAATTTATGCTGTGTCTGTGGGAATATCACGTATGCATGAAGGAGTGCATTATCCTACGGATGTGATGGCTGGCGCTTTCATTGGCGCAGGCTGTGCCATTGGTAGCATCTATGTTTCCAAATGGCTGAACAAGGTACTATTTGACAGATAAATACCGTTCGTAATCGTTGTTGAGGACACGAAGAGCTTGAATGACACTCTCGTTGGTAGTATTGATGACCTGATAGTACTCACTGATATCCCATAAATCACGAGCCATCAGTGCCTTGAGCTGCGTACGAATAAGCGGCAACGACTGTTGGTATTCCTCCTCTTTCAGTTCTTCCTTTACTTTTTCAGCCTCTTGTTTGAGGATATCCAGCACATCATTGCCCACTTGATACCCTGTATTATACGCATTGAAATCTTTGTAACGACGTTGCAAGTCTTTGCGATGGCCATCGATATACACAGCCACAGTCTTGTTGATTGCCCCTTTTGCCACTAAATTACGATGTAAATTAGTATAAGATGTGGTATCTATCGGCACGAAATAGTCGGGCATGATGCCTCCACCCCCATAAACAGTGCGACCTAAACGTTGGGTAGTATATTTTAATGAATCTGGGAAATGGATACTGTCAGCATGCATTAGTTCACCATTATTATAGCGAGCGATGAGATCAGAGCGATACTGCTCAAAATCCACCTCCACCACCTTGCCACCATCTTTCGCCGATTTAATATAAGGCTTCTGGATGCTACGCCCAGAAGGAGTGTAATAGCGTGCTACTGTGAGACGAATCATCGAACCATCAGGCAGGTCTATCGGTCTTTGCACCAAGCCCTTGCCAAACGAACGGCGACCAACGATGACGGCCCTGTCCCAATCTTGCATGGCACCAGCCAAAATCTCAGATGCCGAAGCAGAATATTCATCCACCAACAATACGAGACGCCCCTTTTGGAAGTGACCATTCCCTTTGGCAAAAAAGTTATTTCGTTTCTCCGAACGACCTTCTGTATATACTATCAACTCACGTTGCCCCAAGAATTCGTTGGCGAGGTCGATAGCAGCATTCAAATATCCTCCTCCATTGCCTTGCAGATCGACAATCAAATCCACCATGCCCTTGGCTTGTAATTTTTGTAGCGCTTCAAGGAATTCTTTACCTGTGGTCATGGCAAAACGACTCACACGGATGTACCCGATACCCGGCTCAATCATATATGCTGCATCGAGGCTATAGAGTGGAATTTTATCGCGCTTCACCGTAAAGTGCAAGAGGTCTTTCACATCACGACGCAGCACGGTAAGGTTAACGATAGTTCCCTTGGGGCCACGCAGTCGTTTCATGATATCTTCTGTGCTGAGTTTCACACCAGCAATGGCAGAGTCGTTGACAGCAATGATACGATCACCAGCCAATATGCCTACCTTTTCAGAGGGCCCTCCACTCACGGGCTGAATCACCAGCAAAGTATCTTCCATCATCTGGAATTGCACTCCGATACCTTCGAAATTGCCCTGTAAAGGCTCGTTCATTTCTTTTACCTCGTCGGGATTGCTGTAAGTAGAATGTGGGTCAAGTTGCGAGAGCATTTTGGTAATGGCACTCTCTACTAAACTATTTTCGTCTACGTTATCGACATAGAGCTGACTGATAGCGTATTCTGCCAAGTTGAGTTTGCGCATCGCCATGCGGGATGTGGTTTGCGAATAGGTTGATAGTGTTATTGTGGTCAATAATCCTATGAATAGTAATTTTCTCATTGTCTTATTATCTGCCATCTTTATATTTTTGCCTTATGGATGTGCCAGTGACTGACGTCAGGCCTAAAATGTTGCCTACACACATCCATAAGGCAATCTTTAACTATTAACTTTCAACTTAAACGGAACGAACTCACTTGGATCTTTGCCAAACTTTATCATCTCCCTAACGATAGACGAACTGACACAAGCCAGTTCGGGGTCGGTATAAAGCAAAATTGTCTCGATGCCACACATTTTCTTGTAGATGAACGACAAGTTTTCCTCATACTCAAAATCCTTTACACTACGCACCCCGCGCACGATGGCATTCGCTCCCACCTCCAAGGCGATGTCTGGCGTGGCACCAGAGAAAGCTATCACCGACACACGAGGTTCGTTTTTATACAATTCACTAATCATGCGCACTCGCTCCTCTACAGAAAATAACGCATGCTTGTCGGGGTTATTGACAATCGCTACCACTACCTCATCCATAAAGGTGAGAGTACGCTTCACAATGGCATCATGCCCAATGGTGAAGGGATCAAAAGTGCCAGGGAATAATGCTTTACTCATAACATGAAATCTTCGGTTACCAAATCTTCTTCTATCACCAGATTATTGATGATGAAGGTCTGTCGCTCCATGGTATTCTTGCCCATATAGAAAGCTAATAGCTCCTTCACCAGGTCAGTCTTATGCAGATTGACCTGCTCCAAACGCATATTGTCGCCAATGAAGTTTTTAAACTCGTCAGGATCAATCTCTCCCAAACCTTTGAATCGGGTGATTTCAGGTTTAGGGCCCAATTTCTTTATCGCCTTCACGCGCTCATCCTCTGTATAGCAATAAGTAGTTTTCTTCTTGTTGCGCACACGGAACAACGGGGTTTGCAGGATATATACATGTCCTTTCTTAATCAAGTCGGGGAAGAACTGCAAAAAGAACGTAATCATCAACAGACGGATGTGCATGCCATCAACATCGGCATCAGTTGCCACAATCACCTTGTTATATCTCAAGCCATCTAATCCGTCCTCAATGTTGAGGGCAGCTTGCAGTAAGTTGAACTCCTCGTTCTCATACACTACCTTCTTGGTCAGACCATAGGAATTAAGCGGCTTGCCTCGAAGACTGAATACTGCTTGTGTGTTTACATCACGGCTTTTAGTGATAGAACCACTTGCCGACAAGCCTTCGGTGATGAAAATACAAGACTGCTCTTCCTGAGGCTTCCCCTTACCATCATTAAGATGATAACGGCAATCACGCAACTTGCTGTTATGCAAATTAGCCTTCTTGGCACGTTCGCGTGCTAATTTTGTGACACCAGCTATCGCCTTGCGCTCTTTCTCAGAAGCCTGTATTTTTTGCAGCATCGCTTCTGTCATGATAGGGTTCTTGTGCAGGTAGTTATCCACCTCCTGCTTCACGAAATCGGCGATGTATTTGTTAATAGTCACACCATCAGGTTCCATTAGCGTAGAACCCAACTTGGTCTTGGTTTGTCCCTCGAACTGAGGTTCCTCGACGTTGATGGCTATGGCAGCTACTAAACCATTGCGGATGTCGCTATATTCAAAGTTCTTGTTATAAAACTCCTTAATAGTACGTGCCAGATGCTCCTTTAGGGCACTTTGGTGAGTGCCGCCCTGAGTAGTATGCTGACCATTGACGAAGGAATAATACTCTTCGCCATACTGGTTGGTATGGGTGAAAGCCAATTCGATGTCGACACCTTTCAAATGGACGATGTCATATAGACCATCCATCGTCATATTGTCTTTCAGCAAGTCTTCCAGTCCATGACGTGACAGAATCTTCTGTCCATTATAGAGGATAGATAGACCTGTGTTCAGGTAGGTATAGTTTTTGAGTAAGTTCTCTACTGTATCATTGTGATAAACATAACCCGTGAAGAGGGTATTGTCTGGCTCGAAATAAACATAGGTACCCGTAGGCTCAGTAGTAGGTTCAGTAACATCGCTTATCAGTTTACCACGTTCGAACTGTGCTATGCGCACCATGCCGTCACGAAAGCTGCGTACCTCAAAATGGGTGCTAAGTGCATTGACCGCCTTCAAGCCCACGCCATTCAGACCAACGCTTTTTTTAAATGCCTTGCTATCATACTTGCCACCAGTGTTAAGCTTACTCACAGCTTCCACCATCTTGCCTTGTGGAATGCCCCGGCCATAATCGCGTACACTTACACGTAGGTTGTCTTCGATGGAGACCTCTATACGATTACCTGCACCCATCTTGAACTCGTCGATACTGTTGTCAACAGTCTCTTTCAAGAGCACATAGATGCCATCATCGGCCTGTGAACCATCGCCCAAACGACCAATGTACATACCCGAGCGCATACGGATATGATCCATATCATCCAAGTGGCGGATGTTTTCGTCTGTGTAATCTACTGTCGGTATAGAAATAAAGTTGATTTCTTCGCTCATCTTCAATCTTAAATTTCTTTGATAAAAGCTCTTCTGCGTTTATGTACCTTATGATCGAAATAACTCCATTGAGCCTGTACCTTGTCATTGGTCTCCAGTTCCACGTTGCTCTCTGCATACCTGAAACCTAACTTTGCATATGCTGGTATCAGGTCGTAGAACAGCAGGGCATTCACGCCTTTATTTTGGTATTCTGGCTTCACTGCCACCAATAGCAAGTCAAGGCAATCGCCATATTGGTGCATGTAAAGCACCTTTGCTAAATGGTACCAACCAAATGGGAACAACTTGCCCTTGGCCTTTTGCAGGGCTTTTGATAATGACGGCATAGAGAGACCTGCACCCACTAGCTGATCGTTTTCATCCACAATCAGAGTAATCATACGTAAATCTACAATGGGTAGATACATATCAATATATTGCTTGATTTGCCGAGGTGAAAGGGCTGAATAACCAAAAAGAGGTGCGAAAGCTTCATTTACCAGATTAAAAATGGCCTCACCATACTCTTCACGTATTTTCTTGCTGGATGTATATTTCTTGATGCGTAAGTTGTAACGTTTCATCACCATTTCTGAGATACGTTTGTGCTTTTCAGGTACTTGTCCGTCTTCAGGCATGAACAGCTGCATCTCAATCCAATCGGCTTCCTTGATAAAGCCTAATTTCTCCATGTGCTGCGGGTAATATGGGTAATTATAGATGGTTGCCATGGTGCCCAATTGGTCGAAACCTTCTATCAACATGCCTTCAGCATCCATATCTGTAAATCCCAAAGGCCCCTGGATGTGTGTCATGCCACGCTCTTTGCCCCATTGTTCGACGGTCTTAAGCAAAGCCTCCGATACTTCTGGGTCGTCGATGAAATCAATCCATCCAAAGCGCACGTTCTTGGTATTCCATGTTTTGTTGGCCTTGTGATTGATGATAGCAGCTATACGTCCAACCAGTTTACCATTTTTGTAAGCCAAGAAATAGTCTGCCTCACAAAATTCAAATGCTCCGTTCTTCTCACGGTTGAAAGTATTGAGCATATCCTCGTACAAATCTGGCACTGAATAGGGATTATCCTTATAAAGCTCGTAATTGAAGCGTATGAACTTCTTCAATTCACTCTTTGTCTCTACTTTCTTAATTTCTATCATATCAACTCATTATTATCAATGTAATGGTGTATGCCACATAACATATCACCAAAATGCTGCCCTCTATACGAGTGATGGTGCGTTTCTTGTAAAACACACCAAAAAGCCACAGCAGTATGCAAGCTACTATCAATGCCAAAAGATCGAAATTGGTAATGCCTATCAAGTGTAAGGGGGTGATAGAGGCTGATGCACCTAACACCAAGAAGATGTTGAACAGGTTGCTGCCCACCACATTGCCTATTGCCATCTCTGGGCTCTTTTTCAAAGCTGCTACTACCGAGGTCGCCAATTCTGGCAGAGAAGTACCTCCAGCCACCAGCGTTAAACCAATGATGGACTCACTCACGCCTAAACTTCGCGCAATACCAGTGGCACCATCTACAAAGATGTTGCCTCCAAACACCAAAGCAGCCAGTCCACCTATTATATATATAAAGGAGAGCCATAGGGGTATTTGTTTCACTTCTTCTGCCTCCTCATCACTATTTTGTCGAGCAATAGAGAAGGTATAAACCATAAAGATAATGAAGAACAGCAAAAGTAAGATGCCGTCAGTACGGCTGATCATATCGAAAGGCTGGTTGTCAAGGTTTATATCATTGCAGATGGCAAGCAAGGCAATGGCTGCAAGAATACATAACGGTATTTCCTTCAAAAGAGTGTTCTTGGTAACCATAATGGGAGCGAAGAAAGCTGTACAGCCCACAATCATTAGGGTGTTAAACATATTACTACCCACTACATTACCGATAGCGATATCAGCACTGCCCTTCAAAGCAGAAGAGATGGATACAGCCAACTCGGGAGCCGAAGTTCCAAAAGCTACTACAGTAAGACCTATCACCAAATCCGACACTTTTAGTTTCTTAGCGAGCGACGATGCACCATCTGTCAGGTAATTTGCCCCCAACAGAATTAGCACCAATCCACCAAGCAAGCACAAGATATCCATTTGTGAAATTTACATTTGGGAGCAAAGATAATATTTTTTTTTTAATCTCGTGCAACTTTTTAGAACATTGATATGCGTGATACAAGACAAAAGAAATAAGTGGGGGCAAGGAGTCCGCTCCTGCGACGAACGGCATTTTTAATAATAATTCTCGTTTATACTAAATTAATTATGTACAATGTGATTGGTCACGAAGGTTGAACAAGTTTGTTATATATTATTGCAAAAAAAACATTCAAAGCATATATAATAACAACAAATTTTAAAAAAAATTGACTAAATATTTGCATTTAATAAGAAAAGCTGTAAATTTGCACCCGATTGTGTGCTTAATGTTTATTTAGCAAATGGAATGTAAAGAGAGTTTTCTATTTACTTTTTGTCATATAATCTATGATAAACGAGAATTTTCGTTACATGTTCAACGAATCAACTGAAAGCAAGTATTAGTAATTTAAGTTAAGAGTTTTTTATGAAAAAGAAATTCATGCTGTTCTTGACCTGCCTGTTCATAGGAATAGGATTGGCAACCGCTCAGGTCACAACAGTGACAGGTAATGTCACTTCTTCTGAAGACGGCGAGCCGGTTGTCGGCGCCTCCGTCTTAGTTAAGGGCACAAACGTGGGTACTATTACCGACATCGACGGTAATTTTACCATCGGCAACGTGCCACGAAATGCGACTACATTGGTGATTTCATTCATCGGTATGCAGACCCAGGAAATTCCTATTAGGGAAACCGTGAGAGTGATGCTGCGTCCTGATAGTGAGCTGCTGGACGAGGTGGTGGTAACCGCCATGGGTATCTCAAAGGAGAAGAAAGCCTTGGGTTATGCCGTACAGGATGTGAAATCAGAGAAGTTGATGCAAGGTATGAGCACCGATTTGGCTGGTGCTATCTCAGGTAAGGTGTCTGGTTTGAATATCACAGCATCTTCTGGTATGCCTGGTGCATCATCACACATCACCATTCGTGGCGCTCGTTCTTTCGATGGCGATAATACTCCTCTGTATGTGGTGGATGGTATGCCTGTAGCATCTGGTGCTCCTAGTACTGGTAGTTCTGTAACTGGTGCCGACTATGCAAGCCGTTCTTTGGATATCGATCCTAACGATATCGAGAGTGTGAACATTCTGAAAGGTCAGGCGGCTTCTGCATTGTATGGTATGCGTGCTTCTAATGGTGTGATCATCATTACTACCAAGAGTGGTAAGGGTTTGCAGCAGGGTAAGCCACAGATAACCTTCAACACTAACTTCACTTTCTCTAAGGTTTCTACTTATCCTGACATGCAGAAGGAATATGCTCAGGGTTCTGGTGGCAAGTTCTCACAGAACGCTTCTACCGCTTGGGGTCCTAAGATTTCTGAGCTGCCTAATGATCCAGGTGTTGGTGGTAACACTGATAACCGCTATACTCAGGCTGAGGGTATGCATCAGGGTCAGTACTATAGCCCTAAGCATGCTGCTGCAGGCCTCGACCCATGGGTAACCCCCGGATCTTACGATAATGTTCGCGATTTCTTCAGTACAGGTACTGCTTGGACTAACAACGTAACCGTTTCACAGAACTTCGGTAAAGGTGACTATTCATTCTCTTTGGGTAATACCAACCAGAAAGGTATTGTTAAGAATACCGGTATGGAGCGTTACAACGCCAAGATGAATGGTAACCTGAAATTAAACAGCTATTTGTCAACAGGCTTTAGTGGCAACTTCGTGGCTTCTAAGATTAAGAAGCAATCTGGTGCTAACGACGGTTTGATGGCTACTCTCTGGGGTGCTCCTCCATCATATGACATGAAGGGTATTCCTAGCCATGCAGCTGGCGATCCTTATACTCAGGTTCACTTCCGCTCTCTAACATTCGATAACCCTTACTGGGCTGTTGAACACAATGAGTTCTCTGAGCGTTCACAGCATTTCTTCGGTGATGCATACCTGCGTTTCGAATATCCTATCAAGGATAACATGAAGGTAGATGTGAAGTATCAGTTAGGTGTAGATGCTTATACCACTTCCTATAAGGACCTGTTCGGTTATGGCCATAAGGGCAGCGACGGTGAAGTCAGCAATGACACCCGTACAGTCAACGAGTTGAACTCTCTGCTGACCGCAACGTTCGATTGGAACATCACAGATGATCTGCACTTCAATTTCATCTATGGTAATGAAATCGTTCAGAACAAGTACCATAATGAAAGTTCATACGGTAACCACTTCAACTTTGCCGGTTGGAACCACATGAACAACATTTCAACTTACAATGCAAGTGAAACAATCCGTAAGACCCGTACCATCGGTAATTTTGCGAACTTGTCACTTGACTGGAAGAACATGCTGTTCTTGAATGCTACTGGTCGTCAGGACATCGCTTCTACGATGCCACGCAACAACCGTACATTCTTCTACCCATCAGTTTCTCTGGGCTTCATCTTCACAGAGTTAGAGCCTTTGAAGAACAACATTCTTACTTATGGTAAGTTGCGTGCATCTTACGCTGAGGTAGGTCAGGCTGGTACTTACTATCCTTCATACTACAGCACTCCTGGCTACGGTGGTGGTTTCTCTTCAGGTACCCCATTCCAGTATCCAACCAATGGTGTGGTAGCATACGTACCTTCAGGCACTATTTATGACCCCAACTTGAAACCACAGAACACAAAGTCTTACGAATTTGGTGTTGATTTAGGTTTCTTGAATGGTCTTGTTACTTTCGAATATACTTATTCTCGTCAGAATGTTAAGGATCAGATCTTCGGTGTGCCTTTGGCTGGTTCAACCGGTTATGGCCAGTTGGTAACCAATGGTGGTAAGATTCATACCAATGCTCATGAATTCACCCTCGGTCTGAAACCTATACAAACAAAGAACTTCAAGTGGGATTTGGCTGTTAACTTCACCAAGATTGACAACTATGTTGACGAACTGGCAGAAGGTGTAAACAGCATCTTCCTCGGTGGTTTCACCGAACCACAGGTTCGCGCCGGTATTGGCGACAAGTTCCCTGTACTCTATGGTACAAGCTTCCTGCGCAACGAGAAGGGTGAAATCGTAGTTGACGCTGACGGTCTGCCACAGGTTGGCGAGGAGAAGGTGATTGGTTCTGTAGCTCCTGACTTCCAGATGGGCTTCAACACCAGCTTCGAAATCTACAAGCTGAAACTGAGTGCTACCCTCGATTGGAAGAGCGGTGGTGAAATGTACTACGGTTCATACACCATGATGGACTACTACGGCTCTAGCCAGCGTTCTGCTGACTTCCGCAACATGGACAAGTTCTTGTGCGAATGGCCTGCAGTTAAAGAAGATGGCACACCAAACGACATCTATATTGCTGGTAGCGACGCATTCTACTATTTCAATGTATTGAGTGATATCTCTGAGGCATTCATCCACAAGTCTTCATATGTGAAGTTGCGTGAGATCGCTTTGAGCTATCCTATTGTTGAGACTCCTAAATTGGGCATCACTCTGAGTGCATTTGCACGTAACCTCCTGCTCTGGTCAAGTGTTAAGGGCTTTGATCCTGACGCTTCACAGGGTAACAACAACATGGCCGGTGGTTTCGAGCGTTTCTCATTACCTGGATCTTCACAGTTCGGTATGGGTCTTACATTTAAATTCTAAAAGGAGATTACAGATATGAAAAAATTATATACAATCGTTTTAAGCTT
>JAEEGL011787021.1_pt1 | contig 18723 bp, 16 predicted proteins | sample 9134231 | NCBI WGS metagenome assembly JAEEGL01 (sample SAMN16246548, study PRJNA631951) | gut metagenome | biome: gut microbiome; feature: rumen; material: fiber-attached | host: Bos | place: Iran: Karaj | collected 2018-10 | reverse complement strand
GACAGGGCCGCTGATCTTGGTGATAAAACCGATATTTCCTGCGGACATGATCAATCTCCTTGCTGATAATTGCCGGATGCCGTTTCGATCACACCGGCGGTGACTTCCGCCTGACGGCGGCGGTTGATGGCAAGCTCCAGGTTCGCCGCGGATTCCTCCGCATTGTCACAGGCGGCGCGCATCGCCATAAGCGTGGCAGCCTGGGCTCCGGAGGCATTGTCGAGGAACAAATGGAACACGCCGGACTCATAGCAGAAAACAGCCAGCTGGTCGCCGATCGTGTCCTTGTCCGGAAGATAGAGAAGGCCGGTCTCAGAAGAGGACCCGGATGGCGCCTCGGGAAGCACCTGAACGGAGGAGGGGATCTGCGAGAGCATGTTCGTGAAACTCTGGTAAAGCACGATCACACGCTCCGCCTCGCCGGAAACATACAGTTCCATGGCACGGCGGCAGATCGGATAGACCTCATCGAACACCGGAACATCCGACATAGGGAAGGCCTCCGCCTCCAGACCGCGTTCGTTGAGAAATGCCTGCGCTTTCTTTCCGCAGACGATCAGATACGGGGGCTCACTTCGCGGTTCGTCAAGGACCGTCTGGACGTAGCGGAGGAACTCCGCATTGAAACCGCCGCACATGCCGCGGTTGCCGCCGAGGATGATCAGAACGTCGCGGGGGCGGACCTCGTCGGTATTGCGGACGATACCGGCACCGCCCATATCGCTCAGCAGGCGGGCGCAGCCTTCCGCAAAAGGAGCGAACCGTTCCCGTTCGCGGCTCACACGGGCATATTTCGCGGTAGCGGCGGAGCGCATCGCAGCGGCCATCTGCCCGGTGGTGCGGATGGTCCGAAGCCGTTTGCGAAGCTGCTGAAGGCTCGCCATCTCAGGCCTCCTCCGGCTTCGTCATTTCGCCGAGTACTGCGTTGAGTTTCTCGAGCGTTTCGGCATCGGGGCGGGCACCGGTACTGAGCGTCTCCACGAGCTCCGGCTCTTCCTTCTCAAAACGGCGCAGCAGTGCCGCCAGGAACGCCGGGACCCCTGCAGGTTCGACGCTGTCCGCAAAACCCTCGGAGACGACGTAGATCATCAGAGCCTCCTGCCAGTCTGCGAGAGGGGAATAGCGGGGCTGGCGCAAAGCGTACATCATGCGAGACCCGGCCTCGAGCGTTTTCTTGGTCGCGGCGTCCAGATCGGCGCCGAACTGCGTGAAGGCTGCCAGTTCCCGGTACTGCGCCAGGCCGGTGCGGAGATGGGCGGAGACCTGCTTCATCCATTTGCGCTGCGCAGCGCCGCCCACACGCGAAACGGACAGTCCCACGTTGATGGCGGGACGCTGGCCTTCGTTGTAGAGGTCGTTGTCCAGAAAGATCTGGCCATCGGTGATGGAGATGACGTTTGTGGGGATGTAGGCGGAGATATCGCCCGCCTGTGTCTCAATGATGGGCAACGCCGTTACGCTGCCGCCGCCTGCCTCTTCAGAAAGCCGTGCAGCTCTCTCCAGAAGACGGGAATGCAGATAAAAGATATCACCGGGATATGCTTCGCGCCCGGAGGGGCGGTGGAGCAGAAGGGAGAGCTCACGATAGGCTACGGCATGCTTGGAAAGATCGTCGTAGATGATCAGAACGTCCCGGCCTTTATACATGAAATACTCGCTCATGGCAGCCCCGGCAAAGGGGGCGATGTACTGCAGAGATGCGGAGTCGGAAGCTGTGGCGGAGACGATCGTGGTGTATTCCATCGCGCCGAGAGACTCCAGCTTGGCGGCCATGTCCGCCACGGAGGAACGCTTGTGACCGATCGCCACATAGATGCACAGGACGTCCTGTCCCTTCTGGCTGAGGATGGTGTCGATCACGATCGCGGTCTTGCCGGTCTGGCGGTCGCCGATGATCAGCTCACGCTGGCCGCGGCCGATGGGCACGAGAGCGTCGATGGAGATGATCCCGGTATGCAGCGGAACGGAGACGCCCTGCCGGTCCGGGATCGCCGGCGCGTTGTGTTCGATGGGACGGGTCTCGTGGCCCCAGATCCGGCCTCTGCCGTCGATCGGCTCGCCGAGCGCGTCTACGACACGGCCGAGCAGTTCCTCGCCGACGGGAACGCTTGCCATCTTGTTCAGGCGTCGGACACGGCTGTAACTGTCCACGTGTTCATAACGGCCGAAGATGACGCAGCCGACACGGTCGGGCTGGATGTCCAGGACCATACCCTGCATCCCGCCTTCGAATTCCACCAGCTCGCCGTACATGATATCCGCCAGGCCGTCCAGCCAGCAGATGCCGTCGCCCACGCTGATCACGCGGCCGACCTGGAAGACGTCGATCCCGAGCTCCATGTTCTCCACAGTGTAGCGCATGCCTTCCAGCATGGATTCGGCATCGTTCTCCGTCAGCGGCCGGGCTTCCAGTTCCTTGCGGAGACGGTAGAGCTTGTTGGAGAGAGAATAGTCGTAGATAGTGTCGCCGATCCGCAGCTGCATACCGCGCAGGATGGAGGAATCCTCCTTGACACGGAAACTGATTTTTCCGCCGACCTTCTCCACCATGTCGGTGCAGGCGGAACGGATCCGCTCCACCAGGTCTTCTTCCAGCGCGATCGCAGAGATCAGCGTGACGTACAGCACGCCTTTGCGCTTGATATAAGCCATATCACCGGGCGTGACATGGATCTTCTCAAGGATGTGGTCCGCCGCATCACGCGACAGCGGCGCCGCCCCCTTCTCAGCTGTCCTGGAGACATTTTCTCGCGTCTGTTCCAGGACCTGCGAGATCACGGCCTTCCGGGTGCGCATGAGCATCTCCCGACGCTGCTCGGAAGAGGAGGAATTGTACGTCTCCTCCAGTTCCCGAAGACTGACGTCGCCGGCGTCCCGGATGGCGCGGAGCTGTGCGTCGAATTCGGAGGTGTCCGGCGCGTCAAAATGCGGCAGCGGCGGCAGCTCCAGGGGAGCAGCCGCTTCGGTGAGTTCCCGGTCGATCTTATCGTATCGGGACCGGAAGATCCCCTGTACTGTTTTTCTGCCGGCAAAATACAGGATGCCTGCCAGCAAAAGGAAATTGATGATCACAAATACAAAATGCATAGCAATCCCCCAGGGTGCATTCCGTAGTCAACGGTCTTCCGGGGCGTCCTGAAGATCCCGGGCGGCAGATATGGCGGCCATCGCGGCGGCGTCCATCTGCGGTGCAGAGGATTCGGCCTCCGAGGAGATCGTCATATCCTCCTGCCAGGACAGGAGCTTGCCGGTGAACAGTTCCGCAAGTTCACCCATGTGCGGCGTGAGCTGTTCCTGGATGGAGACGGCCTCCTGTGCCAGGAGGTCTTTCTCCTCCTGGAGCTTCCGGTAATATAACTCCTTCGCTTCCGCGACGGAACCGGCGACCTGTTCCCTGATCCGTTCCCCGCTCGCAGCGGCTTCGGCCGCAGCGGAACGAAGAGCAGCCTCCTGCGCTTCCTCCAGGCGATGGATCTCCGTTTCCCGTTCCTGAAGAGCAGTCTCCTTTTCTTCCCTGGCGAGGCGGATCTTATCGTTCCGCCGGTCCATGAAAGAGAGCAGCGGACGGAAAAGGAACCGGTTCAAGATCAGCATGAGCGCCACGAGGCACAGGATCGTCCAGACCGTTATCGAGATCTGTACGGTCATCTTCTATCGCTCCCGTCTTATACTTTGGCTACCAGCATGAAGGCGATGAGCAGGCCGTAGATCGTCAGGGCCTCCAGGAGCGCCATGGAAATGATCAGCGTGGAACGGATCTGGCCGGCAGCTTCCGGCTGGCGGGCGATGCTCTCCATAGCCGCAGCGGCGGCCTTCCCCTGGCCGAGAGCGGGGAAAATGGTAGAGACGGCGATGGCGAGAGCCGCGGCGATGGCAATGATAGCAGAGTCAGTCATGATCAAGTCTCCTTGCTTCGATGATATATATTGTTTTATTCTTCTTCTGTTTCAACGGCTTCATCCAGATAGATGGAAGTCAGCGTGGTAAAGACGACTGCCTGCAGTCCGCAGAACAGCAGGGAGAGCACCATCATGATCAGAGGCGCTCCGATAGGCAGGATCTCGTAAAGCTGTTCGGTGACACTCTCTTCACCATAGATGTTGCCGAACAGACGCAGCGCCAGAGATGCCGGCTTGATGAATTCATCCAGGATGAGCAGCGGGGGCAAAATGATCACCGGACTCAGGAAACGCTTGATATATCCCCGGACGCCCCTTGCACGGATACTGGCGATCTGCAGGAAGAAAAACGTGACGACGCCCAGGCCGAGCGTTACGGACAGGGAAGAGGTCGGCGCTTTGGCATATTTGGTGAGTCCAACGCCCGGGAACAGGCCGGAGTAGTTCGCAAAAATGATGAAAATGAAGAGAGAGGCAAGAAAAAAGAAATACTTGCGGCTCTTCTTGCCGAGAGTCCCGGCAAAAAAGCCGTCCAGGAACTCGATACCGGCTTCGATCATGTTCTGGAGCTTGCCGGGCCGCTCCTTCAGGTTCCGGCTGACCAGCAGCGAGAGCACAGTAACGACAGCCACGATGATCCACATCATCACCACCTCGCCGGTGACGTCAAGGATGCCGCCGATGCGGATCAGGACTTCAGACGGCTCACCCACGGGCATCATCTCCTTCTTCAGTGCCGGCAGTGCCGGCAGGATTCTTCACGGAGGTACGGTCGTTCATTTTTGCCAGACGGAACGCCAGCAGGATTGAGGGGATCGTCACGCCGAAAGCAGCGCCCAACAGCATCGCAAGAGGGCTCCACGGCAGACGGCGGGAGACGAAGAAGACAAGGAAAAGGTATCCGGCGCTCACCAGCTGACGCACGACGGAAAACGAAGCGAATCTATCCGGCTTCGTCTGTAGGACACGAAGATTCAGCCGGTAGAGCAGATACGAGATAAAAGCGCCGACGGCGAAAGCGATCGCTCCGCCGATCAGAAAAGACATGATAGGATCACCTGCCCGTATACACGCCTTCCCCGTAGAGAAGGACGTAACTCTCATAATGGTCTTCCGTATAGTATATCAGACCGTCGTTGGAAAATACAAGCCTTTTCGAACCGCGGGAGCGGGCGTGGAGCGTATCGATATCGCACTCATGCCAGTTCCTGCCGGGAGCGTCCGGGAGGAGCTTCTCATAATTCCCGAAATAATCGCCGCCGATGCACTTGCCCGGAGCAACGGCATCGAGAGCCCCCCCGGACCAGCCGAGCTTCTGCGCCTGTTTCTTGGTGATGAAATTCCCGGGCAGGCGGCCGTAAACGTGCAGATAAAGCGCCACGTCTTCCGCGGAGGTGTATACGCCGTCTTCATCGGGCGGCGCTTCCGCCGGGACTTCGTACGGCGCAGCTCCAGGCTCCGGGGTGAACAGCGTCAGGGAACCGGACTGGGAAGCTGCAGGAACACCGGCGTCCTGAACGGCAGGAAGCGCGAAGTCGCAGCCGCCGAGAAGGATCACAGCGGCCAGCAGCAAGTAAAAACTGCGGTATAGGCGGCGGAGCGTACGCGGCTTGGTCTTCATCTTTCGGTCACTTCCTAACAGCGTTATGGACAGGCTTTACATCGGGCAGTCCCGCTTCGGAGCCTCGACGCCTTCGCGGATCTCTGCCCGGCAGAGGATCAATTCGCCAAGGATACTCACAGCGATCTCAGCGGGAGTTACGGCGCGGATGGGAATGCCGATGGGAGTGTGCACGCTCGCAAGCTTCTCAGGCGAGATCCCGCGCTGCGTGAGGATCTCGTTCACGTGGGCGATCTTCCGCCGGGAACCCACAACGCCGAGATACGCATAGCTGCCGCGGAGGATCTGCTCCTCGACGGTCAGGTCGTTGGCGTGTCCGTTCGTCATGACGACGACGTAGTCCTCGCCGGTGACGGTGACGTACTCTGCCAGATCGCTGTAATCGCAGAGTATCGCGTCATCGGCACCGGGAAAGAGTTCAGGCCTGGAGTATTCCGGGCGATCGTCCAGCACGATGCAGCGAAAATCGACGGGGGCAAGCAGGGGGACGAGCGCTTGCGCGATATGCCCACCGCCGAAGATCAGCACGCGGCCGAAGGCGGGCAGGGGAGATGCGTAGTATCCCTGCATCACGACGTTCTTCGGGCCTGTGAGCGATGGGAGCAGGTCTTCGGAGAGAGGCTCTCCTGCAAGCAGCCCGTCCGGCCCATACAAGGAGGGCACGCCGCCGTTGAGAGGGAGGATGAGCCATCCGGGCTCACGGCTCTCGATCCGGTCGCACACGGCTCCGGAGAGGAGGTCCCAGCGCAGATCGTCACCGGAGATGTAGGTGAACAGGATGCTCACGTCACCGCCGCACTGCATACCCAGATCCTCGCGGGGATTGGGGCGCAGAGTAAAGTCGTGTACGGAGGAACGTTTTTCCTTCAACAGCTCAAGCGCCATAGCCTCGGATCGGTATTCCACCGCGCCGCCCCCGACCGTGCCGATGATACGGCCGTTCGCTCCCACGAGCATGGCCGCTCCGGCACCTCTCGGCGCACTGCCCTGATCGGCGATCACGGTGACCAGCATCACGTCGTCTCCATGCTCCAGCTCATGCTGCAGCCTTGAGAAAAGTCGCCTCATGAATGATCCCTCCCTTGTAAAAGGTAAAAAAACCAATTATAATGGCACGAGGCATTATATACTCTTTTTGACCGCATGGCAAGGAACACGTATATGAAAGAACTGTATGAAGCGCTGATCGAAGGCGTGCCCGCGGAGCGGAAGGCTCGGCTTGTCTGCCGGGGCCGCTGGCAGAGCTATGTTGAAACGGAAGACGGCGCGGGGATCGCTTCTCTGCTGATCCCGGGAAAGATCCCTTACCGCGATACACAGATCCTGACGGAATGGGCGGGCAGGCCGCTCCGGGATCTTGCCTCACAGATCCGGAGGAAAGGACAGGAACGCGCGCTGGGATGCGCTGCGATCAACGCCTGGTACAACGCCCCGGACAGGCTGGGTTCCTGCGGCGCCTCGCAGATCCCGCCCTGGGTAGACGAAGGGCATGCTTTCCGTGAGATGGCAGCGGAATGCCGTGGGAAGACCGTGTCCGTCATCGGTCATTTCAACGGTGTCCGTTACCTTGGCGAGGCGTTTGAAGTTCGCATCTTCGAGCAGGAACCGCATCCGGGAGATCTTCCGGCAGAGCGGGAAGAGGAGCTTCTGCCCGGTTCGGACGTCGTTTTCGTTACGGGTATGGCGTTCACCAATGGAACGATGCCTCAGATACTTCGCTGGAGCGCCGGGGCACGCATTTTCCTGAGCGGGCCCAGCGTACCGATGACGCCGCTCTGGTACGGCTACGGCGTGGAGGCCCTGTTCGGGATGATGGTCTGGGATATCCCGGGCTGCCGGAAAGCGGTGAAAAGCGGAGGCCCAAGAGACTTGTGGAAGTTCGTTGGAAAGACTGTGATGACATCGATCACCCCCTGAGCGGATGCCGCATCAGATCTGTAAAAAAGGAAAGGAACGTACGACATGAAGATCACCGAGTTGATGAAGCGCAAGACACTTCTCTCTTTCGAGGTTTTCCCGCCGAAGACGGATAAGGGCCTCGACAAACTCAACGCCACGCTGGAAGACCTTTATCGATGGTCTCCGGACTACGTCAGCTGCACCTATGGGGCAGGCGGAACGGCAAAGGGATACAATCTGGAGATCTGCCGCTCCATTGCAGATTCCGGACGGACGATGCCTCTGAGCCATTATACCTGCGTCCATCATACACGCGAGCAGATCCGCGCGGATATGGACGAATACCTGCAGATGGGCGTGGATCATTTTCTGGCGCTTCGCGGCGACTTCGCCCCCGGCGAAAACGCGACCAACGGCGATTTCGACCACGCGACGCAGCTGATCGAATACATGCGGAGCCTGTACGGAAGCCGGATCACCATCGCATGCACGGGCATCCCCGAGGGTCACATGCTCTCGGAGGATATGATCCAGGACATCGCCTTCCTCAAGAAAAAACAGGATCTCGGCGCAGACTTCATCACCACGCAGCTGACATATGACATGGATCAGTTCCGCCGCTGGCTGGACCAGGTCCGCGCCGCGGGGATCGACCTGCCTGTAGCTGTGGGCGTCATGCCGGTGCTGGACCGCGACAAATGCATCCGTTACTGCGTATCGATGAACGGCAGCGCCATCCCCAGGAGCCTCGCCAGGCTGATCTCAAAATACTACGACGACCCCGAAGGCTTCCGGGACGCCGGCATGGATTATACCGTTCGCCAAATGTATGAGTATCTGAGCATCGGCATCCAGGACCTCCACATCTTCACGCTCAATCAGTCCGCCGCCATGAACGAGATCCTGAAGAGGAGCGGCCTGTTCCAGGAGAGCGGCAAATAAGCCTGTTTTCACCATTCTTCCTCCGCCGGCCTGCGTGGCCGGCGGCTTTTTTTTGTGAAAGGATGCACAGCAGAAATGTTCACAGGAGGAAAAGAAATGGGTAAAACGACTATTGACTTTAGCGCTTTTATTCGTTAAACTTTAAAGCGTTAAAGTAAATAAGAAAGTTGGTACATCGGAAATGTTTATTAAGATCTTCATGCTGTTCGTATTTTTCGCGCTGATGGTGGGGATCGGACTGTACTGCCGGGCGAATGCAACGGATGTGAACGGCTTCGTACTCGGCGGGAGAAAGGTCGGACCATGGCTGACGGCGTTCGCATACGGCACGTCGTATTTCTCAGCGGTCATTTTTGTGGGCTACGCCGGCCAGTTCGGCTGGAAGTACGGCATCGCCGCCACGTGGGTCGGGATCGGCAATGCGCTTATCGGATCCCTGCTTGCATGGGGCGTGCTCGGCCGCCGTACCAGGATCATGACGCAGTATCTTGACAGCGCCACGATGCCCGAGTTTTTCGGAAGGCGTTTCGCAAGTCCGTCTCTGAAGATCGCGGCTTCGGTTCTCATTTTTATTTTCCTGATCCCCTACACGGCCAGCCTGTACAACGGCCTGAGCCGCCTGTTCGGGATGGCGTTCAGCATTGACTATTCCGTTTGTGTGATCATCATGGCCGTGCTTACGGGTGTATACGTCATCGCCGGCGGATACATGGCTACGGCGATCAACGATTTCATCCAGGGCATCATCATGCTCTTCGGGATCTGCGCGGTCGTTGCGGCCGTGATCGCCTCCAAAGGCGGCCTGATGTCCGCGCTCGACGGGCTCTCGAGAGTCTCCGACCCTCTTGTTTCGGATTCCCCGGGCATCTTCAACTCCTTCTTCGGACCGGATCCCGTCAACCTGCTGGGGGTCGTGATCCTGACCTCGCTCGGCACCTGGGGCCTGCCTCAGATGGTGCAGAAGTTTTACGCGATCCGAAGCGAAAGCGCCGTGACCAAGGGCATGATCGTTTCCACCGTTTTCGCCTTTGTCGTTGCAGGCGGGTGCTATTTCCTTGGCGGCTTTGGGCGCCTGTTCAGCGCGGAGGTCGGCGTGACCAACGGCGTTCCCGTGGGCGGGTACGATGCGATCGTCCCCACGATGCTCTCCTCTCTGCCGGAGATCCTTATTGCCGTTGTTGTGATCCTGGTGCTTTCGGCTTCCATGAGTACGCTCTCTTCGCTCGTGCTCACGTCGAGCTCCACCCTGACGCTCGATTTCCTCAAGGGACGGATCATCCGCGACATGGATCAGAAGAAGCAGCTGCGGATCATGAAGGGCCTGATCGTGGTGTTCATCCTGATCTCCGTGATCCTGGCGATCATCCAATACAAGAGCAGCGTGACGTTCATCGCTCAGCTCATGGGCGTGAGCTGGGGCGCTCTGGCCGGCGCGTTCCTGGCGCCGTTCCTGTACGGGCTTTACTGGAAGAGAGCGACCGCCGCAGCCTGCTGGACATCTTTCGGATTTTCCAGCGTGGTAATGATCGCGAACTGTTTCGTCCGGAAGGATTTCCCGGCGCTGCTCCAGTCTCCGATCAACGCCGGCGCCTTCTGCATGCTCGCAGGCTTGGTCATCGTGCCGCTCGTGAGCGCCTTTACGAAGGCACCGGACCGGAAACTTGTGGAGGATACATTCTCCTGCTATGACCGAAGGGTCATGGTCCGGCAGAAGGAAGCGCTCGGCGACGTGGAATGACGTACCGGCGCGGACGTACGGAAAAAACACAGCGGATCTTTTGAATGCCGTGCGGCATCGCGTCAAGATTGCGCGATGCCGCACGTTGTGCTATAATCCTGCATGGGGAATGGATCGTTTTACGGATCGGCCCCGGGAAGGTCCCTTTATGAAAAAGCATCGCAAGACCATACAGGCGATCCTATGCCTCCTGATCCTTACCATCGGGGGGCAGATGGCATCGTGCGCTTTCCGGGAGAAGCCGGCCAGGACGGAACAAGGGGAAGTGCTCTTCCGGATGGGGTTCTCATATGACGCGGGAGAACTCTGCCCGTATACCGCAGAAACGGAAGAAGCGACTGCCGTGCTGTCGCTGGTGTATGACTCGCTGTTCGAGACCGATCCGGACACCGGCGCCGTGACGGGCGCTCTGTGCCGCGAGTGGACTTCGACCGACGGAGCCGCGGAGGGGACCACGCTCTGGAAGCTCACGCTCCGGGAAGGCGTGTTATGGCATGACGGCAAGCCGCTCACGGCCAGGGACGTTGAGTTCTCCATGCAGTCTCTGAAGGACTTCTCCGCACTGTACGGGTATCCGTATCTGGAGGATATCGATACCACGGGCATCGCCGTGGAGGACGACACGCATCTTGCCTTCCTCGTGTGGGGAGATCGGTGGGACATCCCGGATCTGCTTTCCCATGTGCCTATTCTGCCGGCGCACATATGGAACCGCCTGTCCGGCATGAACTATTCCTCCTCCGGCGCGCCCTCCGACCGCGGAAGAGCCGAACGGACGCTCCGGTCAGTCGGACTCACCGGGGAGATGATGACAGGCTCCGGGCCCTTCATGTGGGATTCGTATGAGAACGGCGTTCTCACGCTGAGAGGAAACGCTGAATACTGGAGACAGCGGCCGGAACCGGAGGTCATCCAGTGCGTGTTCGGCGTTTCCGATACCGCCGGCGCCCTGCTAAGCCGCCGAATCGACGCCTGCTGGGATATGTCCGAGGAAGCGTTTCATCAGCTGCGGGAGACCGGCGGCTACGGAACGGCGAGCGGCAGGGGAGAGCAGCTGTATTTGCTCGGGATCACCGGCGGAGCGGAGCACAGCCTGCTTCGCTCGGAGAACGTACGAACAGCCCTGGACTACTGCGTGGACCGCGCAGCCGTTCTGCACGATGCTTTCGGGGGCGGTGTGCCCTCCGCAGCACTCCTTCCGCATGACAGCCCATGGCAGTACGGGGATGCACTGCCGTATACCCGCGACTATTCGATCGAATCTGCAAACTGGCTGCTGGAGACCACGGGTTTCCGGGACCGGGACGGCGATGGCGTTCGCGACGCCGGATCGGCCGGACCTCTGCGCTTCCGGCTGATCTGCAGTGCGGAGGATCCGGCGTGGCTCAGCGCCGCGGAGAGTATCCGCGACTCCTGCGCGTTGGCCGGGATCGCGCTCGACGTGGAAGCGCTGGACACGGAACAGCTTCTTGCGGCCCTGGATGAAGGCGACTGCGATCTTTGCCTGACAGTCGTGGGAGACGTCGGGGATCCCTGCACGGTGTTCAGACTGTTTTATTCCGGCGACGGCGACAACGCCTTCCACCGCTCTGACCGTTCTGGCCGGACCGTCCGGCTGGGCTGGAACATCTTCGGATGTGAAGATCCGGAGTACGACCGCCTCTTCGAAGCGATGGCGTCGTCCCGCGGAGCGGAGACCAAGGAGCGTGTCCTCGAACTGGGCAGCCGGCTGTTCGAAAAAACGACGGCCATCCCCATCGGCTATTCTGTGCGCTATCAGGCGGTGAGCCCCGCGTGGGTCGGTACCGGACGAAGAGGGGGCGACGGAGCGTATTTTTCTGCTGACATGATGAGGCAGCAGGTACTCGGGCTCTCTTCGTTCCGGGTCCGTTCAAAATGATTTGAAGAGAAGAATAGTGTGCAAAAGACCCGGAAGACTGTTTCCACAGCCTTCCGGGCCTTTTTTCGTAGCCTTGCGATTCAGCCGGCAAGGACCTCGCGATACGTATCGGCAGAGGAGATCTGGCCAACGACGGAGAAACCGGTATTGCCGGCCGAGAACAGCCGGCACGCCAGAGCGCGCACGTTTTCTCTTGTGACGCTGCCGTAGCGCTCAAGCAACTCGTCCATGTCCGTACAGCGGCCGAGGGCTAGAACGGATGAACCCAGGCGGTTCATGCGATAAGAAGAGGATTCACCGGCGAGGATGATGCCGGAGCGGATCTGGTCGAGAGCGAGGCGCAGTTCACGTTCGCTCACGCCGTCTTCCGCCAGCGACTTTGCCTCCTGAAGAATGAGGCGCAGGGCGTGAAGGTCCGCGCCGGGATTGGCTGCGGTGGTCACGCAGAGAGCGCCCGTTTCACGGAAAGAAGCGGTGAAGGAGCCGATGGCATAGCACAGTCCGTGCTTCTCCCGTACAGTCTGGAACAGTCGGGACGACATTCCGCCGCCGAGTACAGTGGAGAGCGCGTTCCAGGCAAAGCGATCCGGATCCGACGCCCGGAGTCCCGGCCAGGAGACGCAGATGTGGTTCTGTTCGGTCGCTTTTTCCGTCGTGACAAAAGCGCCGCGATAGGAGGAATGCCTGGGGCCCGAGGGGACCGGCCGCGCCGGCGGTACGGAGAAGAGCTCCGCCAGACGGGCGATATCCCTGTCCGTGAAACACCCGCACAGAGCCACCACGATCCGCCCGGGAACGTATTCCCGGTCCATGAACGCTTTCAGGTCCGCACCGGTGAGGCCTCGGAGGATGGAAGGAGCACCCAGGACCTCCCGGCCGAGAGCGCCGGGAAATACTTTCCGGAACAGTTGTTCCACCACCAGATCTTCCGGAGTGTCGCGGTACATATCCATCTCTTCCAGGATCACACCGCGCTCGGAGCGCACATCCTCCTCGCGAAAGAGAGAACGGAAAAAGAGATCCGCCAGGAGCTCCGCGGCTTCATCCAGCTTCTCGGAGATGACACGAGCGTGGAAACAGGTGGTCTCCCGATCTGTGAAAGCGTTGAATTGCCCGCCCAGAGCGTCCATTCTCGCCGCAAGCTCGGAGGCCGAGAGGGAGGACGTGCCCTTGAAGAGCATGTGTTCGATGAAATGGGCACAGCCCGCCTGTTTTGCGGTCTCGTTCCGGGAACCGGCGTCGACCCAGATCCCAATCGCGGCAGAACTTGCTTCGTTCCTGCGCTCAAATACGAGGCGGAGCCCGTTCGGTAAGGTCATGTGTTCATACATATCGTTTATATGCTGGGCGGATGCTCCGCTCAGGCCGTATGCCGGTAGAGGTAAGCCAGCCATTTTTCACAGCCGGCGTCCGTAAGGTGGATGCCGCCGTCATAGGTCTCGGAGCAGAACTCCTCCGGCAGGCAGCCGTTTTCGTCAGCGAGCGCCTCGAAGCTGTTGATATAATAGCAGTCGTTCTCCGTCGCCAGGGCACAGAGCGCTTCGTTGAAAGCCCGGATCATCTCGCTGTTAGCATACTGGTCTTCGAATACAGCCGCCCGGGGCGTCATTCCCAGGAAATAGATCTCCGTTTCCGGCGTCAGAGCACGGATCTTTCCGATCAGCTTTTCGACATAGCCCATCGTTTCGTCGATGGAACGCTGGAAGAACACGATGTCTCCCTGGCCCAGGGAGATGAAGGCCTTCTTTGCGCCTGTGACTTCGATCGCCTTCTCGATGGAATACTTCTTGCCGGACAGCCGCGGGGGATTTCCGGAACCGTCGGCGGCGTTCTTATAGGTGTAGCTGCCGGCCGTGAAAAAGACCGCTTTGCCCATGCAGGTGGGCCAGCTGCTCATACGCTGCTTGGTCACATAGGTCTCCAGATTCTTGGCTACAGAGTTGCCGATGAAGATGACGTCGTCGAACCAGGCGTCGTCCGCCGGGACGCTCTCGGCGATCAGACCGTAGGGCGCAGGCCCGGCCGGCACTGCTTCCTCAGCCGCAGGATCACCGGATCCCGTCTCGGTACCTGCCGGCACGGGGGTCGCCGGCGCAGGCTCCGGCGTGGCGGTGGGTACGGGTGAAGGCGTCGGTGTGTACACCGGGACGTTCTCCGCTGCGTAGTTCTTCAGATGCGAGGTGAAGATCTCACCGAGTTCGTCCTGGGCGAAGGAGATGATAAGCCAGGCATAAAGGCCTCTGGTCTCGACTTCGCTTTTGGAGACGGTGGCGAAGCTTTCAGGGTCGTAATCCCGGCTCTGGTCCTGCGCGGCGGTCAGCCTTGCTTCCAGCAGTTCCCGGATACGGCCGAGCGCGGCCTCGTCCACGGCTTTGGTGAGGATCACTTCATCGGCGAAAACGCTCCGTGTGATCATGAACGAGGCGGATTCCGCAAGGTCTTCCGCCGGGATCCCATAGAGGACATAGAGGTAATCCGTTCCGATACGGATGGGGTCCGCCTCGCCCATGGAGGAGATCATCTCCTCGCGGATGTCGTTGAGAGAGACGTCTGTGGCGAGGACGGAGTTCCCTCCGCAGCCGGCGGCTGCGAGAAGGCAAAGCGCCAGGATCAGCGTGATCAGTCGTTTTTTCATGGTGTGGTTCCTCCCTGTGAACAACGGCAGGGCGGGAACGGCCCGCCCTGCCTGTCAGAGATATCGCCTGTGGGATCAGGCCTCGCCGCGCTCTTTCAGAGCGTCTTTCCGGCTGAGATTGATACGGCCGCGCTCGTCGACCTCAGTGACCTTGACCCATGTCCAGTCGCCGACGTTCAGGACATCCTCGACCTTTTCCGTGCGCTTGAACTCAAGATCCTTGATGTGAATCATGCCGTCCTTGCCGGGGGAAAGTTCAACAAAGGCGCCGATGGGGATGATCCGGACGACCTTGCCGTAGTAAAGAGCGCCTACTTCGGGCTCGAAAACGATACCCTCGATGATCCGGCGCGCCTCGCGGCAGGCTTCGATGTCCGTGGAAGCAATATAGATGTTTCCGTCGTCGTTGATGTCGATCTTTGTGCCGGTGTCGGCCGTGATCTTCTGGATCACCTTTCCGCCGGAGCCGATAACTTCGCGGATCTTGTCCGGATTGATCTTGATGTTGATCATCTTCGGAGCGGTCTTGGCCAGCTCCCTGCGCGGCTCGGGCAGCGCCTTGAGCATGACCTCGTCGAGGATCTGCAGGCGGGCTTCGCGTGTGATGTTGAAAGCTTCCCGGACGATCTCGTGCTTGAGGCCGTCGTTCTTAAGATCCATCTGGATGGCGGTGATGCCCTGCGTGGTACCGGCGACCTTGAAGTCCATCTCGCCGTGGAAGTCTTCCACGCCCTGGATGTCGATGAAGGTAGTAAAGTCATCGCCGTCCTGGATGAGGCCGCAGCTGATGCCGGCGACAGGGGCCTTGATGGGAACGCCGGCGTCCATCAGAGCGAGCGTCGTGCCGCAGATGGAACCCTGGGAGGTGGAGCCGTTGGAGGAAAGGACCTCACTGACCACGCGGATGGCGTAGGGGAAATCCTCAGGGGCGGGGATAACGCACTGCAGGGCCTTTTCCACGAGCGCGCCGTGGCCGTACTCTCTGCGCCCGGTGGTACGGGCGGCTCTCGCCTCGCCGCAGGAGTAGGAAGGCATGTTGTAGTGGTGCATAAAACGCTTTTCCGTCTCGTCCCAGATCGTATCGAGCTTCTGGGCGGCAGAAAGGGTGTTGAGCGTGGCGATGGAAAGAACCTGCGTCTGGCCGCGGGTGAAAAGCGCGGAACCGTGTACCACGGGGAGCAGACCCACTTCCGCACCGAGCGGGCGGATCTCGTTCATCGCTCGGCCGTCCACGCGCTTGCCGGCCAGCAGGAACTTCTTGACGACCTTCTTCTGCAGCTTGTAGAGGATCTCCTCCATGTACTGCATCATGTCGGGATGGTCGGCCTCGTACTTTTCACGGACAGCGTCGATCCACTCGTTGACGCGTTCTTCGCGTACGTTCTTGTCGTCCGTGTCCATGCAGTATTCCATGCCGGCGAATTCGTTCTCCACCAGGAGCTCAAAGAGTTCTTCGTCGAAGGAAGCATGCTCGTAGGTGAACTTGGGCTTGCCGATCTCTTCGACCATGCGGTCGATCAGGTCGAGCATCGGCTGAAGCTTCTCGTGCGCCTGCACGATACCGTCGAACATCACGTCCTCGGGGACCTGGTCCGCCTCCGACTCGATCATGACGATCTTGCCGTGCGTAGCGGCAATGGTAGTGGTCATGCGGTTGGTTTCTTTCTCGGCGGCGGTGGGATTGAAGAGGAAACGTTCACCATCCCAGCCGAGGACGATCCCGGCGATGGGGCCGTTGAAGGGGATGTCGGAGATGGAAACGGCGGCAGAGGCTCCGATCATGGCGGTGATCTCCGGGGAGCAGTCACGGTCCACGGCGAGCACTTCGCAGGCGATCACGACGTCGTTGCGCAGATCTCCGGGGAAGAGGGGGCGCATCGGGCGGTCGATCAGACGGCTGGCGAGGACGGCATTGAGAGAGGGACGGCCTTCCCGGCGGTTGAAGCTTCCGGGGATGCGGCCGACGGCGTACAGCTTTTCGTTGAAATCAACGGCGAGAGGGAAATAGTCGATGCCGTCTTTCGGGCGGGCGGAAGCAGTGGCGGTGACAAGCACGCGGGTCTCGCCGTATCCGACGAGAACGGCGGCGTTGCAGAGTTCGGCCATCTTGCCAACTTCCATGAAGAACGGCCTTCCGCAGTAATCCATCTCATAGCGGCGGAACTGCGGGAATTCTTTCTGACGGATGATCATTCAGTTTGCTCCTTTTCTATTCTATCTTCTGATTTGAAAACTCTTTTTGGGTATAAAACAGGGGAGACAATATTCGATTGTCTCCCCTGAATGTCCTTCATAACCCTCAGCAGCGGATGCGGCAGACAATGCTTATCTGCGGATCCCAAGTTTCGCGATGATCGCGCGGTAACGTTCGATGTCGGTGCGGTAAAGGTAGTCGAGCAGGCGGCGGCGCTTACCTACCATCTTGTACATGCCAAGACGGCTGTGATCGTCCTTCGGATGGACTTTAAGGTGCTCCGTGAGCTGACGGATGCGCTCGGTGAGGATGGCGACCTGGACCTCGGGGGATCCGGTGTCGGACTCGTGAGTGCGGTTGTTCTCGATGACGGCGGTCTTCTGGTCTTTGGTGATCATTCTTTTTAATTCCTTTCTGCGATCCATTCCTACCGCCTCAGCCGGGGCAAAAAAGCACAGGGCCGGGAGCGGCGGTCAAAAGCTTTACCATTTTAGCACGGCGTTTCGGAGATGTAAATACTTTTTTATTGGTTTTTTGTAATGCTTTTCGAGGTTTCCGGCCGTAAGAAGACGTCGTTGGTCCGGGAAGAAACAAAGGAAGACAATATATAAAGGAAAAGAAACAAGTGTATACATTTTCGTTACAATTGACATTGCCGGACAGATATGGTATGGTTTTGGCCTTGAGAGGTGGTTGTCTATGAACATAAAAAGGTTCCTGATCCTGGTCCTTGCGGCGGTGCTCGTTCTGTCGGCTTCCGGCTGCAGCCGCCTGACGGTCGAGAATGTGCTGGACGTCATCGCGCCGACGGAATCACCTGTACCGGGCAGCGACCTGGTCTTTTCCGGGAACCAGGAGATCGAAATCGAGCCGATGAGCTTCACCTACAAAGACATGGACGGCGTGCTCTGCCCGCTGTGGGCAGAGAAGGACGGCGACTGCATGGTGGCTCAGCTCACACAGCTCAAACTGACAGGGGAGAGCGGTGACCCGGGCGCTGCGGAGATCACCAGAGAAAAGAACGAAGACGGAAGCACGGACGTCGTTATCCGGCTCCGCGACGGACTGGTGTTTTCCGACGGGCATCCGCTCACGGCAAAGGACCTTGTCTTTACCTATTACGTTCTCCTTGACGGCGGCTACGACGGGCCGTCCCTTGTCAATACGCTTCCTATCCGCGGCCTTTCTTCCTACTGGAACGGCATGGATATGGACATGTACACGAAGTACATCGTGCTCTACGATGAACTCTACAACGGCGGCAAGTACGACAGTGATCTTCAGGATGCGCTGGAAAAAGCGAAGGCCGAAGCACGGGACAAAGGGGTGCGCGAAGCGAACCTTGAAAACGACGCCGGCGTCAAGGAAGCGCAGAAGGCACTGGACGAGTACGATTATATAAAGGCGCAGGAGATCCAGGACGCGATCGAAGCGGCCTGGCGCGACGACGTTGCGGCCCTGGTCGAATATACCATCAACAACTACAGCGGTTCCATCTCACTGCGTACGAACTATACCAAGGAAGAAGTCCTCGGCAACTTCGGGCTCCAGGTGGTCTACACCATGCTGGACCGGGGATTTGGTTCTTTCAACGAAGAAGGAGGCTTCACTTCCACCAATGATCTCACGTGGGACCTGGTCAGCGGCTTCCCGACGATCGAGGACCTCTTCTCCGTAATGTACGACGCCTATAACGGCGATGCCGCTCAATACTGGAGCATCGAGGGCTACGGGCGCCCCGACCTGCTTGCTGCGGTCGAGAACCGGCTGGTACGGAAATGGGCGCCGGAGGATGAGTACTGGCGCGGATCGATCGATTCGATCAGCGGCATCTCGATGCCCGACGAACGAACAGTCGTCGTCACACTGGAGTACTGTGACGATACGGTGCTCAG
>JAEEGL010810663.1_pt1 | contig 18723 bp, 5 predicted proteins | sample 9134231 | NCBI WGS metagenome assembly JAEEGL01 (sample SAMN16246548, study PRJNA631951) | gut metagenome | biome: gut microbiome; feature: rumen; material: fiber-attached | host: Bos | place: Iran: Karaj | collected 2018-10 | reverse complement strand
GACGTGAACGGCGACGGCTTGTTGAATGTGTCGGATATCTCGACATTGCTCAACAACCTGTTGAATGCCGATTGATAAAGAATCAGTATATTTGGGCGTCTTAGGACTCCAGTTGTATAAAGGCGCCCAAATTAATATGTTTAACCTTTATATTGTTGCATGCTTATGAAAAAGTTGTTATCATTATTTTTGATTTTGTTGACGGCCGGCACCGCGTTGGCCCAAAACTCTACCGGCTCAAATGAGCAAACGTCGATGCCAGTGTTGTCTTATGAACAGATAGATGGTTGTGCTGTCATGGTCACCATCACGGCCACGGACGATGATGCCGACATCTTCTACCGCTACAGCGTCAATGGTAATTATAGTAATCTTACTGTTTATGATCACTACGACGGCCCTATCTTGTTTGAGGAACCAGGCTATTACGTCGTAGAGGCTTTTGCTACCGCACCCGGGAAGGACCCGAGTAATGCGGCCGTTATACAGTTTGAAGTCTTAGAGCTCCCTGTACCCCTCGAGCAGACCGACGCCCCGATGTTTTACGTTGAGGTAATAGATGTTGATGGCAAGTATGCTGGCTATATGGTACAGATTGTTCCCTCTGAACCCAGCGAAATCTATTACCGTACCCTGGTTCTCTCCGATGAGGATAACTGGGATTGGACAGAATTAACTGATTGGGCCATGTATACTGCACCCCTCGCCTTCAGGACTGACGGCTTTTATCGTGTCGAGGCTTTTGCGATTGCCGAAGGGAAAGCAGAAAGCGAGCATATCGCCTATGAGTTTGTTGTTGAAATGCCTGAGGTAAACTATGACTTTGAGGAAGATGGTATCTTCTACAGGATTATCGGCGATGGCATGGTGAGCGTTACTTCTGAGACGACTAACGATTACAATACCTCCTATAGCGGTGACGTGGTCATCCCAGATTTTGTTACCCACGATGGCGTGACCTATCAGGTGTGTGCCATAGCTGAAAAAGCCTTTTATGGCTGTCCTGTGTCGAGCGTGACCATAGGCGATTGTGTCACTACCATTGGCGAAAGAGCCTTCTGCTCCTGCGATGCATTGACCGAGGTTGTCCTGGGTGACTATGTTATCGAGGTGGGTAACTCTGCGTTCTATAGTTGCAACAGCTTGTCCAAGTTAACCATCGGTAGCGGTGTGGCCCGCATCGGCAACTACGCCTTCTATTCTTGTCCGCTGACCGATGTCATCTGCAAGCCGGCAACCCCGCCAGTGATGGCCGGCAGCTACTGCTTCCGCAGCTACGATACCGTAACCTTGCACGTTCATCCTGCTGTGGCTAACAGCTATCGGGCAACCGACTACTGGAATAGGTTTGGTAACATCGTCGCCGAGAAGAAAGTGGCTCCCGCTCCCGGTGACGTGAACGGCGACGGCCAGTTGAATGTGTCGGATGTCACGACAATACTCAACAACCTGATGAATGCCAATTGATAGGCATTAGGCTTCTGGCCGATGGATATCCTGCTCACGCTAGGGCGCTAAGGCGCTAGGATAAAGTTCAAAATCATCTTGACGCCTTAGCGTGAGTTGAATAAGACGAAAATCATTTGATATCAATATATATAATTCCTTAAAAACTTAAGTATATGAATACAAGAAACAACCTCTATTATCTGCAACGGATGGCGATAGTGCTATTGGCGTTGCTGCCGATGGCAATCGCGGTCCAGGCCCAGGAGCAATTCTGGGTGAACGGCATCCACTATGCTGTCGATCAAAATTATGATGATGAGTATGGATGGTGGGGTGATACAAGGCCCAACCTGAAGGTAATTGCTGCTACCGGCAGCAGCTACAGCGGTGAAATCACCATTCCCGAACAGGTCACAGTGTGCACTTCAAGATACAATGGATCGCACTATGGCGGCGATTATAATGTCGTATGCCGCGTGACGGGTATCGGCGAGGATGCCTTCCGTGACTGCACGGGTCTGACGGCCATCCACCTCCCCAAGTCCCTTCTAAGCATTTGTAGAAACGCGTTTTACGGCTGTACGGGCTTGAGCGAGATCACCATCCCCTATGGCGTGAAAGTCATCGATGAGTCGGCATTTGCCAACTGCACGGGCTTGACGTCAATAGAATTGCCCAACTCGGTGACTTCGCTGGGATGGAATGCTTTCTACTCGTGCACGGGCTTGACCAATGTCACGCTGTCCAAGAGCATTGCCGTGCTCAATGGCGCCTTGCGTGGTTGCACGGCCTTGACCGCTGTGACAATTCCCGCCAACGTGAAAACGTTAATCGGTGCCTTTGAGGGCTGCACAGGCTTGACGTCGGTGAGCCTGCCCAAGACGCTGGCCGAGGTTGGCGAGAATACCTTTGCCGGCTGTACTGCTCTGGCAAGCGTTTATTTGCCCAATTCGGTGACGATTATCGGCAATAGAGCGTTTGCAGGTACGGCGCTGACGACATTGGAGTTGCCTAGCACGATCATAAGCCTGGGTGAGAATGCCTTTGAGGGCTGTACGCGCTTGACATCCGTTACCAGCCGCAACCTGAATCCCCCTGCTATGGATAATGAAGACGTGTTCGAGGCCGAGACCTACGGCACGGCGGCACTCTATGTGCCCGCAATGTCGGCAACGACCTACAGCAACGCCTACTGGTGGAACCTGTTCGGTAACGTCGAGGGCAAGGCCGAATACAATAACAACTATGACTTTGAGGACGGTGGCATCTATTACATCATCACAGGTGCAAACACCGTCAGCGTGACCTATCGCGACACCAACTATAACAGCTACAGCGGCAGTGTGACGATTCCCGCCAGCGTGACCCGTGGCGGCGTGACCTACAGTGTCACCGCCATCGGCACTAAGGCATTCATGAACTGTTCGGGCCTGACTGCCGTGTCGATGCCTGCCAGTGTAACGACCATCGGTAATGAAGCGTTCAGGGGCTGCAGTGGACTGACTGCCATTACCATCCCCGAGGCTGTTACCGCCATTGGTAACGAAGCATTCTTCAATTGCGCGGGCTTGACGTCATTGACCATCCCCGAGGCTGTAACCTTTATCGGCGAGAATGCATTCTACGGTACAAATGGGTTGACTTCACTCGTGTGGAACGCCCGTGAATGCTGGTCAAACGGTAACATGACCACCAACGGAATCACAACACTCACCATCGGCAACGAGGTTAAGGTCATCCCGTCGTGCCTTGCTTATCAAGCGCCAATCACTGCACTGGACATTCCCTTGTCGGTGATAATCATTGATAAGTATGCCTTCTATAATTGCTCAGGACTGACCGAATTGACGATTCCGTTGAATGTCACTACTATCGGCATTAACGCCTTTAATGGCACAAGCGAGCTGACAACGCTCGTGTGGAATGCCCGCGAGTGCTGGACCAACGGCAACATGACTACCTATGCGATCACGTCGCTGACTATCGGTGACGAGGTACAGGTGATTCCGTCCAGATTAGCGGATAATGCTAGAATATCCACCCTTGACATTCCGTCATCAGTCATCCACATCGGTGACTATGCGTTTTATTATTGCTATTACTTGAACAGCCTTGTCATCCCCGACAATGTGGTCAGCATCGGACATTCGGCTTTTGCTGATTGTTACAACATAAATGAACTCACTATCGGTAAGTCGGTGACCTGGATAGACCAGTATGCGTTTAATTACCTCCGTTTCGAGACGCTCCATTGGAATGCTCGCCACGTGGAATCGCTTCTACCTGTTGAATTCCATAATCCGGATTATTTTTCGTATGACGAACCAACCTATGCGGTGGATTTCACGTCGATGACCACATTGACCATCGGTGACGAGGTGGAGATATTGCCTGATGGATTTGCTCGCTCTTCCAGACTCTCGTCTGTCGAGATTCCCGCTCCAGTCCAATCAATCGGCAATAAAGCCTTTACCAACTGCCCTTATCTGACCAGTGTCACCTTGCCCGCGACAATGACCACTATCGGTGACGAGGCATTTAAGGAGTGCTACTCACTGGAAACAATCAACTTCTCTAACTCCTTGACCACTATCGGTGCAGGGGCATTTCAGAGTTGTGGCTCACTGACGACAGTCGACTTCCCCAACTCCTTGACCACTATCGGTGCTGGAGCATTTGAGTATTGCAACTATCTGACAGCGGTCAACTTCCCCAATTCCTTGACCACGATTGGCGCTGAAGCCTTCTCTTACTGTCGAAGCTTTAAGAACCTGTTTATTCCGGCATCAGTCACATCGTTTGGTACCCGCGCATTTACCAACTGCGATGCTTTGGAATCCATTGTGGTGGATGCCGCCAATCCCGTGTATGACTCGCGTGATAACTGTAACGCGATGTTCAAGACGGCCAACGACAGCTTGATCTTGATATGCAAGAACACGACCCTGCCCACCTCGATGACGGTTATCCCCGATTCGGCGTTCTATGGCCAGACCACGCTGAGAAATATCCAGATTCCGCCAACGGTGACCTCGATCGGTAAGGATGCTTTCAACGGTTGTACAGGATTGACCGACATCACGATTCCCGCATCGGTGACCCACATCGGCGAACGCACCTTTGCTAATTGCTCCTATATTACCAGCCTCGCCGTCGAGAATGGAAACACCGTGTATGACTCACGCGACAACTGCAATGCCATTATCGAGACCGCCAGCAATACGCTGATTGAGGGCTGCAGGAGTACGGTGATCCCGTCGACGGTGGAAACCATCGGCAAGTATGCTTTCATGGGACATCGGGTGGGCGATGTCACGATTCCTGACGGAGTAGTGACCATCTGTGACTCGGCCTTCTATAATAACAATATAGTGAACCTCACTCTCGGCAACACGCTTGAGACGATAGGTAACTATGCGTTCTATAGAAATCGTATTAACGCCATTGTCATTCCCAACAGCATGAAGACTATTGGCAATCGTGCATTCAACGGTAATAGTGGAACTGTAAAAGTGCTTACCCTTGGCAATTCGTTGGAGACCATCGGCACCGCTGCGTTCGAGGGATGTCTGACAAGGGAGATGATGTCGAATTCTACTTATCCTGAGTTCTATCCTGACTATTCGACATATTACGATTACTATGACGAGCAGACGGGCGAATATATGACCATCTATTATGATGCCGAAGGGGATTTCTACATCATCTATGGGCCCGATGGCGAAACATACTATACTGGCGATGAGTATCGTGAGCTTACACGCCCGATTGTGGTTGAGACAAACGACGTTCTCCCCATCCCTGCTTCTCTCCAGACGTTAGGCGCCTCGGCATTCTCCTCATGTAGTGGTATCGATAAACTTGTCATCGAGCCAGGTGCGTTGACCGAAATCCAGTCGTTAGCATTCAATTACTGCAATTACATCAAGAGTGTAACCCTCCCGTCAAATATTAAGACCATCGGTAGTGATGCATTCAGGTATTGCGATTCGTTGAAGGCTGTATATATCACCGATGCCCAAGCATGGTGCGACATTGACTTTATGAATTCTTACAGCAATCCTGTTTACTATGCTATGCATCTCTATGTCAATGGGGCTGAATTGACCGACATTGTCTTCCCCGACAATGCGACCGCTGTCAAGAAATATTCCTTTGTGAATTGTAAGGGTTTGACAAGCGCCACCCTTCCGGCTTCGATAACGAGTATCGGTGACTATGCGTTCAATCGTTGTTCTAATTTGACCGATGTGGTTATCCCCGGCTCGGTCAAGACGATTGGTAGCAATGCGTTCAGCCTTTGTTCGAGTTTGACCAATGTGGCTATTCCCGGCGCGCTCGAGACGCTCGGTACCTATGCGTTCAGCGGTTGTTCGAGCTTGACCCAGGTGGCTATCCCCGGCTCGGTCGAGAAGATTAGTAACTATGCGTTCAATGAATGTACTGGATTGACAAGTCTCACGCTTGGAGAGGGCATCAAGAACATCGGATACTATGCATTCTACAAATGTTCTGGCTTGACCAACGTTACTATTCCCAATTCGGTAACGACCCTCGGCTACGCGGCCTTCAGGTACTGCACTGGCTTGACATCAGTGAAGCTGGGAACCGGGCTCACGAGCGCTGACAGCTATGTGTTCAATGGCTGCACCGCCATCACCTCTGTCACTTCGCTGGCAACGACCCCGCCCTCGCTCAGTTATTCCCCGTTCTCGTGTTATAGCACGGCAACGCTGTATGTGCCGGAGGTATCGCTCGAGACTTACAGGACTGCCACCTACTGGAAGAACTTCACTAACATGCAGGGCATCCCCGGCGCTGGTCCTGGTGACTACAACGGCGACGGCGTGCTGAATGTTTCCGACGTCAATCTGCTCATCAATGCGATTATCGGCGATGGCGTTGATCTCGAGGCTTATCCCAATGCCGACGTCAACGGCGACGGCCAGGTGAACATCTCTGACGTCACGGCCCTCATCGCCGCTCTGCTCAACGCCGAGTAACAGGCTTGAGAGACGACAGTCTGCTTTTATTACACTCGCGCTAGGGCGCTGAGAGCCCTAACATGAAATACGTTGTTTTCTTGACGTCCTGGCGTGAGTGTTTTATAAAAAATCACATACATTAGAATCATATTCGATTATTATTATCCTCTAAACACAAGTGATAATGGAAAAAAGAAAAAACATCAACTTCCTGCACCGCCTTGCGATGTTGTTGGTACTGTTGACAGGGGCGTTGACGCTCCAAGCCCAGACATCATCTTACTGGGTCAACGGTATCCGTTATGAAATTGATTCACCAAACGATTATTATTGGGAAATGGGCAGTCAGATTACCCTAAGGGTTGCTCAAGCCACTGGCAGCACCACCTATAGTGGAGATATTGTCATTCCCGAGACCGTCAAGGTAAACGTGGCCCGGTACGAAGGGTCGGACTATGGCGGCAACTATGATATGGAGTGCCGGGTGACAGCTATCGGCGACAACGCTTTTCGTAACTGCACGGGCCTGACGTCTGTCCAGTTGCCCAAGAGCATCAAGACCATCGGCCAGAATGCCTTCTATGGCTGTACGGGTCTGACCCAATTGACAATCCCCAACGGCGTGAGCAGCATTGGCGATCAGGCTTTCGGCAATTGCTCGGGGCTGACATCAATGGTGTTGCCTAACTCGGTAACCGGACTAGGATGGAATGCCTTCTACAGTTGTACGGGTTTGAGGAGCGTGACTCTTTCCCGGAACTTGCAAACTCTTAATGGTACCTTCCTCGGGTGCACGGGCTTGACCACGGTATCGGTACCGGCTAGGGTGAGGACGATGGACAACACGTTTAAAAATTGTACGTCACTGACCTCGGTCTCGCTGCCCATGTCGTTGCTCCGAATAGGGGAGAGCGCGTTTGAGGGCTGTAACAGTTTGTCGTACATCTATCTGCCCAACAGGTTGGCTGAGATCGGAAAGCGTGCGTTCTGCAATACTGGTTTGACGTCGCTTGAATTGCCCGACGGTATTACAAGCTTGGGAATGGATGCCTTCCTCGGCTCGACGCAGCTGACGACGATTACCAGTCGCAATCTTAATCCCCCGACGATGTCCAATCAGGGCGTTTTCGACGACGATATCTATGCCGCGGCGATGCTTTATATCCCTGCATTTGATGAGAGCCCCTACTCGGGTGCTGACTGGTGGAAATTGTTCACTCATGTCGAGGGTAAGTCGTCATTCAAGACCCACTATGATTTTGAAGCCGGCGGCATCTACTACCAGATTACAGGTAGCAATACCGTCGATGTGACCTATAAGGATACAAATTACAACAGCTACAGTGGCAACGTGACCATCCCGGCCAGCGTGACCCACGATGGCGTGACCTATAATGTTACCGCCATCGGCTCCTCGGCCTTCAAGAATTGCACGGCTCTGTCATCGGTGTCGCTGCCTGAGACCATCACTGCTATCCTCGCCTCAGCCTTTTATTGTTGTACAGGCTTGACGGCCATTAATCTTCCCGAGGCGCTCACCATCATCGATGATGGTGCCTTCTTGGACTGCTCGGGCTTGACGTCGTTGACCATCCCAATTAATGTGACTACCATTGGCAACATTGCATTTTTAAACACCACTGGGCTGACGTCGCTGACGTGGAACGCCCGCGAGTGCTGGACCAAAGGCGGCATGGTCAGCGATGGCATTACCTCGTTGACCATCGGTGACGAGGTGGAGGTCGTGCCCGATAATTTGGCCTATAGTTCGCAAATCACGACATTGGCACTCCCGCCCTCGGTGAAATATATCGGCCAGTATGCCTTCGGATACTGCTATGGTTTGACCTCACTGACGATACCGCAGAATGTTATTGACATAGGCCTTTATGCCTTCTATCAAACCACTGGGCTGACGTCGCTGACGTGGAATGCCCGCGAGTGCTGGACCAACGGTAGCATGTATACCAACAATGTCAATTCACTGACCATTGGCAATGATGTCAAGATTCTGCCTCAAAATTTTGCCCAATACTCTGAAATCACGACACTGTCGATTCCCGAGAGTGTGACGACCATCGGCGCAAACGCATTCAATCGTTGCACCGGCTTGACGAGTGTGGTTATTCCCGACAACGTCACCTATATCGGCTATGAAGCTTTCTGCGAATGCGATAACTTGAATGAACTCACAATGGGCAAGTCGGTAGCGACAATCGATGCCTATGGATTCTGGCGTTGCCCGATTCAAAAGCTCACTTGGAACGCCCGCAACGTCAAGATTGATGTTTCTGATGAGTATTATGATAAATATAGATTTAACGAGACATATCCTTACCACTCTTCAGATTATCCCAATGTCGTTGATTACTCAAGTTTGACCCAGTTGACCATCGGTGACGAGGTGGAAGCCGTCCCCAACTATTTTGCTTATGGCTCTAGACTCACGTCGGTGCAGATTCCCGCATCGGTTACCGCTATCGGGGATTACGCCTTTGCCAGCTGCAGCTCGTTGTCCAATGCCCAGTTGCCCGCAGGGCTAATTTCCATCGGTAACGGAGCGTTCCAGAACTGCACAGCGATGTCTAACATTGCGTTGCCAGGCTCATTGACGACCATTGGCGCCGAAGCATTTACTGGCTGTGTCGGTATCACCAACTTGAGTGTTCCGGCATCGGTGACCTCGTTTGGCCACCACGCATTCTTCGACTGCAGTGGCCTAGAGTCTATCGTAGTGGATGCTGCCAACCCGGTATATGACTCTCGCGAAAACTGCAACGCGATGTTCAAGACGGCCAACGACAGCATTGTGCTCGTGTGCAAGAACACGACGTTGCCCGCTTCGATGACCATCATCCCCGACTCGGCTTTCTATGGCCAGACGACATTGATCAACCTTGATATTCCCTCGACGGTGACCTCTATCGGCAAGGATGCCTTCAACGCTTGCTCTAACTTGACCAGTATAACCATCCCGGCATCGGTGACCCACATCGGCGAGCGTGCCTTTGCCTATTGTGACAATTTAACATCGCTGACGGTAGAAGAGGGCAACCCGGTATATGATTCGCGCGGCAACTGCAACGCTGTCATCGAGAAGGCTACCTCCACCTTGACCGAGGGCAGTTGCACCACGGTCATTCCTTCGACGGTGACCACGATAGGCAAGCAGTCATTCCTGGGCCGCTCCCCGGGTAGTGTTGTGGTGCCCGATGGCGTGGTGACTATCGAAGACTCGGCTTTCCACTATAGCTCCGTGCAGGATCTCACCTTGGGCAACACGTTGAAGACCATCGGTAACTATGCCTTCTTTATCAGCAAGTTGTCGTCGGTTGTCATCCCCGACTGTGTTGAAACCATTGGCGAGCGTGCCTTCAGCAATTGTACGTCGATGTGTTCTGCTACCATCGGTGATGGCGTGACAACTATGGGAAAAGCAGCCTTTGCCAGCTGTCCCCAACTGACACGTCTCACTTTAGGCCATGCGCTTGAGGAGATTCCTGAAGATGCCTTCAATTACTGCTATGGTAGTCCGATGACTTATCCTCCCATCGAAGACTATAGCCATGACTGGTGGTATGATCATAGTGGATACTATGGCGATTATTATCACATCTATTATGATTCATACAACCGGATGGTTTACATTGATAATTATTACGGTACCACCCAATACACCCTTGAAGAATACGAGGAATTCTCAGATAACGGTGGCGCGAAAGTCTTCATTCCCGAGAATGTCAAGTCCATCGGTAAGAATGCTTTCAATAACTGTAGAGGGTTGAATGTGGTTGAAATGGCGCCCAATTCGGTTGTGTCGATAGGTGAAAAAGCGTTCTTCTATTGCACCTCGCTGCATACCGTTGTCATCCCGCCATCACTCAAGTCGGCTGGGTCTGGTGCCTTTGAATACACTAGTAATGTGAACGTCAAGATCAGTGACCTTCCTGCCTGGTGTGATATCGACTTTGACGGATTAAGTAGTACTCCTTTCTATGAGGGCGGTCATCTGTTCTTGAACGATGAAGAGATTGTTAATCTCGTGGTACCCGAGGGACTGACGGCGATCAAGCCATACGGATTCTACGGTTGCACGAGCATCAAGAGCGTGATGATCGGCAATTCGGTCAAGAGCATTGAAAGACAAGCTTTCCAACATTGTGATAGTCTGAAGAGTGTCAACATCGGCGATGGGGTAGAGACCATCGGTTTCAGCGCATTTTCCTATTGTTACAGGTTGAAGACCCTCAATCTGGGACGCGCATTGAAGACCATCGACAATATGGCGTTCTATTATGACCCGATTGCCGACATTACATCGTTAGCAGTAATTCCGCCAACGATTACCGTGACTAATAACTTCACCTGTTACAATACCGCCAACTTGCATGTGCCCGAGATTTCGGTACAAGCCTACAGGACGGCCGAAAACTGGAAGAAGTTCACGCACATCGTGGTCATTCCCGGTGCAGGCCCCGGTGACTTCAACGGCGATGGCGTGCTGAACGTTTCCGACGTCAACCTGCTCATCAATGCGATCATGAACGACGCCGCTGATATCGAGACTTATCCCAATGCCGACGTCAACGGCGACGGCCAGGTGAACATCTCTGACGTCACCTACCTCATCAGCTCGGTGCTAAACGCCGAGTAACAGGCCCGAGAGACGGCAGTCTGCTATTATTCACTCGCGCTAGGGCGCTGAGAGCCCTAACATGAAGTTCAATGTGATCTTGACGCCCTGGCGTGAGTTTTATATAATAAAGACATCATCGAATCTTTTATTAACCTAAAATACAAGAAAAAATGGAAAAAAGGACAAAAAGCAACTTTCTGCAACGGTTTGCGATGTTGATGGCGTTGTTGTCATTAACCGTCGCAGTCCAGGCCCAGAATAATTTCTGGGTGAACGGTATTCATTACATGATAGAAAACAATGAAAATGATACCTATTGGGGCATCACACCAACTTCGGTTCAACTTAAGGTTGTTGAAGCAACGGGCAACTACAGCTATAGTGGAGATATTGTCATCCCCGAGACTGTCAAGGTGAACGTGTCACGCTATGACGGCTCCACCTATGGCGGCTCCTATGATATCGTGTGCCGCGTGACTGCCATCGGCGCCAATGCCTTTAACGGCTGCTCGGGATTGACGAGCATCACCTTGCCCAAGACTATCAAGTACATCGACGATAATGCCTTCTACGGCTGCTCGGGACTGAGTAGTATCACCATCCCCAATGGCGTGAACAGGATTGGCGAGTCGGCCTTTGCCTATTGCACGGGCCTGACGTCAATCACGTTGCCTAACTCGGTTACCGAGTTGGGGTGGAATGCGTTTTACTCGTGTTCAGGTCTGAGGGACGTGGAACTCTCCAAAAGCCTGACCATTCTCAACGGTACCTTTGCCTACTGCACGGGCTTGACCACGGTGACGGTTCCCGCCGGTGTGAGGATAATAAGCACAACCTTTAAAGGCTGTACCGCACTGACCTCGGTCACGCTGCCCAAGTCGATGTTCAAGATGGGAGAGAGCACGTTTGAGGGCTGTACCAGCTTGTCGAGCATCTACCTGCCTGACGCGTTGACTTACATCGGCAGTAGGGCTTTCAGCAATACGGGTTTGACGTCGATTGAATTGCCCGACGGTATTTTCTCCCTGGGCGAGGATGCCTTCAACGGCTCGACGCAATTGACAACAATTACCAGCCGCAATCCTAATCCTCCGACGATGACCAACCAGGGCGTGTTCTCGGAGGAGACCTACGGCACGGCGATGCTTTATTACCCCGGATTTGAAGAGACTCTCTACACCGGCGCTGACTGGTGGAGGCTGTTCGCTAATGCCGAGGGAAAGTCTTCGCTCAAGACCCGCTATGACTTTGAAGCCAGTGGCATCTATTACCTGATTACTGGCAGCAATACCGTTGAGGTGACCTATAAGGACACAAATTACAGCAGCTACAGCGGCAATGTGAACATCCCGGCCAGTGTGACCCACGATGGCATGACCTATAGCGTTACCACCATCGGCTCGTCGGCCTTCAAGGGCAGCACGGCTCTGACCTCTGTCACGTTGCCTGCAACTGTCACATATATCGGCAGCTATGCCTTTGAAGGCTGTACAGGCTTGTCGGCCATTGATTTCCCCGAGGCCCTCACCGCCATCGGCGAGTATGCCTTCAATGGCTGCTCGGGATTGACGTCGTTGACCATCCCCGTTAATGTGACCCACATCGGCAATGAGGCGTTTGCAGGCACCAACGGGCTGACGTCGCTGACGTGGAACGCCCGCGAGTGCTGGACCAACGGTGACATGGTCACCAGTGGCATTACTACGCTCGCCATCGGTAACGAGGTGGTTGTTGTGCCCGAATATTTGGCCTATCAATCGGCCATCACTTCGGTGAATATCCCCCTCACAGTGGAATTTATTGGCCAATGGGCCTTCGGTGGCTGCCAGGGTGTGACCGCACTGACGATACCACAGAATGTTGTTGACATAGGCCCTTATGCCTTCACTCAGATGTATGGACTGACGTCGCTGACGTGGAACGCCCTCGAGTGCTGGACCAACGGTGATATGTATACCAACGATATCAATTCACTGACTATCGGTGACGGCGTGAAGATTCTGCCCTCTCGTCTGGCTTACCAATCGAGTATCTCGTCGTTGACCATCCCCGAGAGTGTGACGGTCATCAATGCCTACGCGTTCTGTAATTGCACCGGCTTGACGAGTGTAACCATTCCTGACAACGTCATCTGCATCGGCTATAGAGCATTTGGTGATTGTTCTTACTTGGATGAACTCACAATGGGCAAGTCGGTAGAAACATTGGATAGCTATGCATTCTATGGCGCACCCTTCACAACATTGACGTGGAATGCCCGTCACCTGTCCACCATGGGCTATGGCGGCCATGATACATACTATCACTACATGGAGAATTCCAATGCCATGGACTTCTCTCGCATGACCCAGTTGACCTTTGGCGAAGAGGTGGAATTCTTGCCTGCCTATTTCGGTTATGGGGCAAAGATCACGTCGGTAACCATCCCCGAGGCAGTGACGACTATCAGTAACGGAACATTTGCCAACTGTGCCAATCTGACCAGCGTCACGTTGCCCCCGGTAGTGACTTCAATAGGCAAGAAGGCGTTTGCCAACTGTGGCAATCTGGCCGCTATCGACTTGCCTGGCACAGTGACGGACATCGGTGCCGAAGCCTTCACCTATTGCAAGGGCCTCACAAGCCTCTTTATCCCCGCATCGGTCACCTCGTTCGGTACCCGGGCATTCAACAACTGCACGGGTTTGGAATCCATTGTGGTGGATAATGCCAACCCGGTATATGACTCCCGCAACAATTGCAACACGATGTTAAAGACCGCCAACGATAGCATTGTGCTCGTCTGCAAGAACTCGACGTTGCCCGATGCCGTGACCATGATTCCCGATTCGGCATTCTTCAATAACACCGGTTTGACCACCCTCGTGATTCCGCCCACGGTGAACTATATCGGCAAGGATGCCTTCAACGGCTGCACCAACTTGACGAGTATCACGATTCCTGCCGCGGTGACCACTATCGGCACCAATGTGTTTGACAATTGCCGTAGCCTGACCACGCTACGGGTAGAGGACGGCAATACGCTCTATGATTCGCGTGGTGACTGCAACGCCATTATCGAGACGGCCACCAATACCCTTATTGCCGGCTCCGCCGGTACGGTCATCCCCTCATCGGTTACCACAATCGCTGACAGGGCCTTTGCTGGCCGGTCGCCTTCTACTGTCACGATTCCCGACGGCGTGGTGACCATCGGCAACGAAGCCTTCATCGGTGCCCCCTTGAGCAGCCTTGTGGTCGGCAACACAGTCAAGACCATCGGTGACCGTGCGTTCTACACTTGCGGGAGTCTGATGGATATTAACCTCGGCAACTCGGTCGAGACGATATGTGACTATGCCTTCTACATGTGTATGCAATATCATCCACAGAGTGGCTTTGGCCGTGACGGTGCGGGTAATTATTACTATTACTGGTATATTGATTATGATGAAGAATTCCAGGAGAGGTCCTATCTTTCTTATGATCCTGAAACTGATATGTACTATGGTGAAGACCCCTATCATGGAGAATTTATTTACATCTCGGCCCAAGAACTCGATGACATCATCAACGCTAGTGGCAGTAACCTTACCATCCCCGCTTCGGTGCAGAACATGGGGAACGACGTGTTCTCATATTGTAAAGGTCTCCAGAATGTAGTCCTTGAACCTGGCTTGACGTCCCTTGGATATGATGCTTTCTGGGGGTGTAGCTCCCTCAAGAGTGTAACCATTCCCGCTAGCTTGAAGAGTGTCGATTATGGAGCTTTCCACGATTGCGATGTCTTGAATGCTGTATTTATCACCGACCTTGCGGCATGGTGCGATATCGACTTCGTCATGTATTCGAGCAACCCGCTGTATGAAGGCCATAATCTCTACCTGAACGGCGAACTGGTTACCGATCTTGTCATCCCCGAAGGCGTGACTCAAGTCAAGCGGGAGGCTTTCACAAATTGCTATAGCATCAATAGTGTGACCCTGCCGTCAACGCTCAAGAGCATCGCTTATGAAGGCTTTGAACGGTGTGAGAATTTGAAGAGAATTGTCATTCCCGATTCGGTCAATACGATAGATAACTATGCATTCTACCAGTGTGAGTCCCTTAAGAGTGTGACCCTCGGTAGCTCGTTGCGCAGCCTCGGCAGTAGTGCATTCAATTATTGCAATCTCATTGACACGGTGACGTCGTTTGCCGTGACGCCTCCCACGACAAGTTATGGGCCGTTCTCGTGCTATAACAGGGCAAGGTTGCGCGTGCCCCAGGCATCGCTCGAGGCCTATCGGAATGCCAACAACTGGAAACGGTTCAATATCATCGAGGGCATGGCTGGAGGTGCCGGTCCTGGTGACTACAACGGCGACGGCGTGCTGAATGTCTCCGACGTCAACCTGCTCATCAATGCGATTATTGGCGATGGCATTGACCTCGAGTCTTATCCCAATGCCGACGTCAACGGCGACGGCCAGGTGAACATCTCTGACGTCACGGCCCTCATCGCCGCTTTGCTCAACGCCGAGTAAAGATGAATCAGGCTTCAAGGGGTTGGCATAACTCCATGATAACCCCCTGATGTCCTGATCACCGAATAAAGATATTTTTTGCTTCACTTGTGTTTTTGGGGTGCGCCGTGTGATAATACCCACCGACGTGCCCCTTTTTTCTCAAACAAGACGCCGACCAATGGCGATATAGTAACCCAAAAACCGATAAAACGATGAAAAAAGTACTTCTATTCTCTTTCTTGTTCGCCTTGTTGGCAACAATGCCGGCAAAGGGCGACTGCGTCCTCTATATCGAGGATTTCGAAATATCTAATGAGCAGCGAGGGGGCGAAATCACGATTCCGGTCAAGGCCCATTTTGATGCTCGTGTATCTACATTCACCTTGGTGCTTGAGTTGCCCTATGGATTGACCTTTGACGGCTTCTGTCCGGGAGAATCAAGTGAATTGGAGTTCCACGCGATAGACTATTCAACACAATATATGTTTCCCGATGAATGGTGGGCCGAGGAAGTGGATGGTGTCACCTATATCTATTGTGACGCGCCTAACGTTGAGGGTTACTGGGACCCTTACGGAGAGGGACAGTATGAATCCTATGGCAGAATTAAATGGGAGGCTGGGGACTATGATGAAATGATGTTGCTCACCTTCCTGGTTGACGATGACGTGAGGAGTGGCACCATTTATTTGTCAACAAAGCCCGATAGCCAACCCGATGCCCGTGGCGGCACTGTCGTGGACAATGGCGATGCCGGTAATGTGTTTACTGCCGAAACCAATGTCTCGACCGAGATGCCTGTGACCCCTTCGCCCGAAATCGTCATTGAAGAGGTTGATTTTACCAGTATAATCACTGCTGTGGGAGAAGGAGTCGTTCACCTCTACATTGACGGGGTGGAAACGGATAATCCTACGTATTTCATGTCCGGCTATGAACCATATCCAATCTGTATTGAAGCCACGGCTCAGGAAGAAGGTAAGCAGATCAGCGAGACGACAGTCTTATACTATGAAGTGCCCCCAATGCCGATACCGTGGTTTAATGTGTGGCGCGAGATGACTGATGATCAAGTGATTTACCATATCGAGACAGATGGTGACGTCGTACTGACGGTTAATGGTGATAATTGGCAATTACCTGAAGACTTCTACGCCACCGGCACGTTAACGTTCTGGAGAGGCAACGTAGACCAGTATTACGATATTACTATCGAGGGCTACGGATGGGCTGGCATGCAGAGCGGATTCTATCACGACTATCTGGTACTGCCGGCTTGGGGCAGTATTTATGACTTTGAGCAGGACGGCATCTACTACAAGATCATCGGCGAGGGTCAGGTCTGTGTAACCTATCGTGACTTGGAATTCGATTGCTATAGTGGCGACGTGGTGGTTCCTGCCGTGACGACTCACGGGGCCGTGACCTATGACGTGGTGGCCATCCGCAGCCATGCCTTCTACGATTGCCGCAACCTGACCAGCGTTTCACTGCCCGCCTCGCTGACCGACATCGGTGCTTGCGCATTCAAGAGCAGCAGTCTCACCGAGGTGACGATACCTGCATCGGTAAAGACTATCGGTAACGATGCCTTCCAGATTTACTCAGGCTTTAACCGTGTCAACATCACCGACTTGGCTGCCTGGTGTGATATAGACTTCGAGACAGGTGAGGCCAATCCGCTTTACTATGCCGGTCACTTGTTTATGGGCGGTGAAGAGGTTACCGACCTTATTATCCCCGATGAGGTGACGGTGATCAAACCCTACTCGTTCTACTATTGTGATGGCTTGAACAGTGTGACTATCGGTGACGCGGTCACTAAGGTCAGTGAATCGGCATTCTTCAGGTGTGAAGGCATCACCAGCCTGTCGCTGGGCCGCTCGCTCAAGACTATCGATGCCCATGCCTTCTACATGTGCAAGAGTTTAACCGGTGTCGTCATCGCCGACGCGGTAGAAACCATTGGGACCCAGGCCTTCTATTATTGCTCGGGCATGACCAGCTTGACGCTGGGTAACTCGTTGAAGAGCATCGACATGTTAGCATTCAGCCATTGTACTCGATTGACCAGTGTGGTCATTCCCAATTCGGTTGAATTCCTCAGTTCGGCATTCGCCGATTGCACTGGATTGACCAGTGTGTCGCTGGGTAACTCGGTCAAGAACATGCAGGCGACATTCGCCAGATGTAAAAACCTGACCAGTGTGTCACTGCCCAATTCGGTTGAAGTCATATCTGGAACCTTCTCGGGATGTACGGGATTGACCCATGTGTCTTTTGGCAACTCGCTCAAGAGCATTGGCCACTATACTTTCCAGAATTGCACTGGTCTGACCAGCTTTGTCATTCCCAATACGGTAGAAATCCTGGGCTATGATGTGTTCCGCAATTGCACTAACTTGACCAGCGTGACCATTGGCAGTTCGGTTACTAAAATGAACACCAGAGATTTCAATGGCTGTAGCGCCCTGGCGACGGTGACTTGCCTGGCGATGACACCTCCCGTGATTTTCGGCAATACATTCGACACGTCGACCAATAATTCGGCCACCTTGCGCGTGCCCCAGGCTTCGCTCGAAGCCTATCAGCAAGCCGACTATTGGCAGCGGTTCTTGTTGATGGAAGGCATCCCCGGTTCAGGACCTGGTGACGTCAATGGCGATGGCGTGCTGAATGTTTCCGACATCAATGTGCTCCTCAATGCGCTGATCAATGGCGAGCTGAGCATCGAGGACAACCCCTATGCCGACCTCAACGGCGACGGTGAGTTGGACGTCTCAGACATCACGATACTCATCAATGCCGTCCTCAACGCCGACTAGATAATAACGTGAGTTCAATGAAAATAAAGTGCTTATATTCAATGCTTCAAATCTGTAGAGACGCAAAATTTTGCGTCTCAAGGGCAGAATATTGGTAATATCTATCGGTCGGAGACGCAAAATTTTGCGTCTCTACAGGTCAAAATTAGATGGCCAACGCATTGACATCTAAAGTCATTAGTGTCCACTAAAAAATCATAAAAGTTCTTTGAAATTATTGAAATTCAGTTAGTTGTGTCGAATTTTGGGGTGCGACGATTTGAATTTATCTTTGTGGTCATAATCAGACAGTTATGAACAAAGACAAGTACGTTTTTGCCTCTTTAGCCGGGTTCTTAGAT
>JAEEGL010645738.1_pt1 | contig 18723 bp, 7 predicted proteins | sample 9134231 | NCBI WGS metagenome assembly JAEEGL01 (sample SAMN16246548, study PRJNA631951) | gut metagenome | biome: gut microbiome; feature: rumen; material: fiber-attached | host: Bos | place: Iran: Karaj | collected 2018-10 | reverse complement strand
GGAATTCCAGAAGCTCGGCTTCAAGATCTACGCTACCGAAGGTACCGCCAAGTTCTACGAGAAGGAAGGCGTGAAGTGCGAAGTGGTGAACAAGATTGCTGAAGGCCGCCCGAACGTTCTCGACATCATCTTGAACAAGCAGGTGAACCTCATCATCAATACGCCGTGGGCAAAGCGCGACGCCATCAAGGACGAAAGCGCCATCCGCAAGGCCGCCATCAAGTACAAGGTTCCCTACATCACGACCCTCGCCGGTGCCTACAACACCGTTAAGGGCATCGCGGCAGCGAAGAAGGGCCACGGCGAAGTGAAGAGCCTGCAAGCCTACCACGCTTCTATCGAAGAAGTGTAGCGAGCCGAGTGTCGCGCCCATGCTTGCATGGGCATGACCGAGGCGATGCGAACTGGCGTCGTAGACGCCAAATCTAATCTCCTTCTAGCGTATCAAAGCATTAAAGGACTGCAGCGATGCAGTCCTTTTTGTGTATGAAGGGGAAAGCCTTCCCCTCGTTTCTGTCTTGACCCGCCCTTATAATCTCGCCCACTCAAGTATGGGTGGGCGTTTTGTGTATAACCCGCCCTAGTAGGGTCTTTCGCTACCTCCTCGCTTAGGTGGATTCGCCTCCCCCCCCCTAAAACCTCTTGTGATGCATTTTTACATATTAATAAAAAATATTAAATTTATTTGTAATTTTTTATTCGTAAATTTGCTCTTGATTTTGTACAAAATATAGAGTATATTTATATGTGATTTTCGTTACGCAATTTCAAACCGTTCCTGGTTTTGGGTTGGTGGCAAAGGAGGTCTCCTTTATAATGGCTGACGTTAAAAGGCTATTTGTTGTTGTAATAGCTGTGTTTGCTTGCGTTGGCATGTGGGGGTGCGGGGATGATGTGACGATGCATTGGTCGGAGGAGCGTTCGCTAGGTAAAGTTGTTGGATTCGTTGATGACTCTTTGGTTATTGTCAGTAGCGCTCGTTATTGGCATGAGGAAATAGAACCTACATTTGGCCTTTCGTATGATTATTCTGGGTATGCTCACTCAGGATTATCTCTTTACAACTATCGAGTTCAATTGGATGGTCCTGTATGGTCTGATACGCTCGACAATTCAAAGGACGATGATTTTGAATATATTAAGGGCCAACTTTCGGATTCCGTAATTTGGGGCGGGAATTTTAAATCAACCATGTCACTGGTTTGGGATGGTAATCTCAAAACAACGTTGTCTTTTTGGAAAATAGGCGAGAAACCTCATAAGATGAGAGTAAAGAAAATGTTTGATGGCTGCTCTGTGGATGTTCCGATTATTATGAAATTACGACCGTGGCTTGATGAAAAAATACTTGTGATGGGAGAGAGATGGACTCCTCTTCAGATGAATGGTTTCAATTTAGACAGTTTAGGGAGTGAATATTGTCAGTATGCTGTGTTAGATACGATACAGAAAACGATGACTTATAAACGACTTGATAGTGACTTGAAATGGATTCGACAATGTGATGATGTGAAGGCTTGGGGAAAAAATGTGTATTGTGTAATTTTGGATGATGAAGGTGAAAATAGTGTTATTTTGAAAAATGAAAATGATACAATCCTTGCACCTCGAAAATTTGCAATTGGCGGTTTTTGGGGCGATATGATTAAAATGAGCGGGAATATCTGTAGCATCAGTGATGATATAATTACCTGTTCTGACGTGGTATGGTATGGCAATGAATTAAAATTTTATCAAAATGATGAAGTTATTGTCAATTTGGAGTAAAGTATGAAAAAGCGGATAGTTCTATTCTTAATCTTTACCATTATTTGTGAGTCTTGGTCTATTCCCAAGCCGATGGAGTCTATCGAAAACTACAATGTCATGATGCTTCATGGAGCATATGGCCTAAAAAATGATGATGGCGAGTTGCAGGGTTTTGAACCTGATGATTATCCACAAGCAAGAGATGCAGTGAATCGTTTAGGCGCTGCAACTATGGGGAAATACACGTCTAATAACCGTGTGACAAGATGGATTTCGCATAATATCCTGGAAGAGCCTAAGTGGGAAATGGATTCCAGCTATGTACGCCATTCCTATGTCTATAACTGGCGTGCTTTTTCTAATACAAGAAATAGCTCCAAGAATAATGCGGTTGAACTTGGAGATAGAACGTGGAATAAAGAACGAAAATTTGGTCAGCGTCGAGCTTTGGTTGAAGAGGCTCAAGAAGTGAAAGCTTCCCTTAAGGTTTCGAAAAATGGAAAAGATTCATTATATGTTGGTCAAGCTGCGCTTGATACGATTCGTAGAAATCCCGACCTTTTCCGTCAACTAGCCTCCCGTTACATCCTTGTTGGTCATAGCATGGGTGGTGTTGTGTCTCGTGAGTATGTCCAAAATAGCAACTTTTATCATGGAGATGTGGATAAAATCATAACGCTTGATAGCCCACATGAAGGTACAGGCGCTTTAAATATGCAACTAGATTTGACTAATGTTCCGCGTGCCGGATTGGAAGGTCTCACAAGTTCCATTGCGACGATGTCAGCTCTTTCGATCGCTCTTTGGATTGCGGGGAAAGATCCTGGCTCACTCACTATTGCGGGCGTCGGGCTGGCTCTTTCTATGTATTTGGCTGCAGGGAATTTACTTGATGGGGCGATTCTTTCTGCTGCTTTTCTTGAAGACTATGATGTGTCGGATTCTATAGTTTGTTACGTCGATCCACATTTTGAAAAAAATACAAATTGCAAAGATGTTTTCAAGGATGAGAATATAACTGCTTTAAAGGACTTGTATAATGAACCGGAAACTTTGCCCATGTTCCGATTGATGGCTGGAAAAAATAGCTTAACTTTTACAGATCCGAAGCTAGGCGCTAATGGTGTAATGAGCTTGTTTGTTCCTGACGCTTTGATTGTTCCGTTTGAAAATTTGTATTTCCAAATAATGGATGGAATGCCGCTGAGTTTTGACTCTTGGAGTGATTTTAGAAAGTCTTTTTCTACGAACTATGTAAATGCGGTTACTGGTTTTTTGGCTGGTCTTGCTGCAGGAGTTCATGTCCATGAGCAAGGGTCTGCCTTGGTTGAGACAAATGGTGGACTAGCCTACGGAACAAAGATGCTGATAAATCCTGAAGTAGATGTGAAACGCTATGAGTTTAACGCGGCTTACTATGCTTCGGAAGCAGCGGTTTCTTATGTGGCGGATATCCTATTTGCTATCGGGGCTCCGGCGCTTATTGTAGAACTGATTCCTGGAATTGGTTCTGGGGTAAAAGCTGGTTTTGCGTGGGCTCTTGCGATTGGTCTTAATGGATCACTTGGTACTGCTTTTGGGGCTGGAGCGATGGACTTGGGTAAATCTCATATGCTCCCATTGGACAAGGAACATCAAGAAACATGGAATAGTGATACTAACTTCTATTCGTTAACAATTGATGGCAAGGCTAATTATCGGCCATATGTGATGGAAGACTTCCTTTACGAAAAGCCCTTTGTTAATTTGGCTTTGAATGATGCTAGAACGATGGATTCACTCGCAAGAAACTCATCTGCAAAATTGAACCGTAGTTGCTATTATGAGGAAAATAAGAATGCCGTTCCTTTGTGTGAAGTCGGTTTGTATGGACAACAGGATTCTTTGTTTACGAGGGATTCAATAGAGGTTTCCGGTTCAGATTCGGTTTTCTTCTATAATGCGGTGAATGACGGTGGCGATTCGGTTTTTGTAGATACTGCTCGTTGGTATGGCTCCTTTAAACGTAGCATGTATTCTGAATTTGCAGAAGATTCCCTTAATTTTAGAACAGAGGCTGATTGGGATAAGATGGGCATCAAGATTGACCGTTGGGAAAGAGTTCCTGGTTTAAGGCCGAATGGAACTCCTGACGATACGCTGGTTCCCATTCGTCACGTGGAACGTTACGAAGTTCCGCCGATTACTGTGACGGGCTATATCGAAAAATATTCTTTTGTTGTTGATGACCTGATGCCGCACCGCTTGCGTGAAATCTATATGAATTTCAACTTTCAGGAGGAACTTGTCTGGGAATGCGATGTAGAAAAGGATCCGAAGGCTAATGATGCCTGCGAAGTCTATAAGAGGATTGCTGGTCAAAGCTGGCCTACAACTCCGTTAAAGACTGTTCCGCATCCTGTGGAAAAGGATGGTCGTTTTGATTTCAATGCAACAGACTACTTCAATGCCTCCTATAATGACGATCTTTCTGTAATACAGAAGGATAACCAGAATACGGTTATCGTGTCTGTAGTGAACAAGATAGGCCTTTCCAATACGCAGAGGTTCTATTATCTGTTTAAGGCAACTGAAGACCTTTTGGAATCTAGTTGGCCGCTACCGAATGTCGTGGCGAATAAAATAGATGGTTTTGTCGGTAACGCAAGTGCCCTGGATTATCAGGGCTTTAGCATCGTCAGCGCTAAAGATTCTATTTTCCGTTGCGTGACTGCGAAGTGCGATTCCTCGGATTCGATTGCGTCATGGCATGCGATGACGAGTTCTCCTACTGCTGAAGGACTGAGATTCTCGTCAAGTCAAAAGGTTGATAGTCCGGCAGAAGGTGATTATCTTTGGGTTTTCAATGCGACAAGTTTTAATTCTACGGACAATTCGTCTGATAGCAGCGATATATATTTGGTTCCGTTTGTCGTGGATACTACGGCTCCGAAGTTCACATTGACGACAGATGGCTATTGCGTGAATCCGGACAGTTCCGTCTTTATAGCCCGTGTAAAGGTCGATGGAGATGATTCCTTGACGACGAAAAACAAGGATGCCGCCGATATTCGTATTATGCAATGGACGCTTGAACAGAAGAAAGGAGGAATCTACAACAAGGTGTCGGACGCTAAGTTGCCGTTCCTTTACGATGTTGTCTCGAAGGACTTTGCTGTAACCTGGGATGGAGTAAACAAGAAATCTCTGACGGATGGTGAATATCGTTTAAGTGCGGCTGCGATAGATTATGCTTTGCCGAACTTGACTGCCTACGGAGCGGTGAACGCGCTGTTCGAAAAGGTTGTCAAGCAGACCGCTAGTGAAACGGACTGGACTTCGGTCATTAATAACCACAAGTTGAATGTCGGTTATGATACGGTAGAATTTAGGGTAGATAAAACTGCGCCAGCTTTGCCCAAATTTGATTTGGTTGCAGCCCCGATGGATTCTCAGAAGGTGTCTAGATACGCTTCCTTGCCGAAACTAGCCCGCCGGGACAATCAGTGTGTGTATGTGTCTAAGGATAGCCTCCTGAACATATCGTATTCCGTTCGTGAAGCATTGAACGGTCGTAGTGAAACGTCCGTCTTTATAAACTGGTTGTTTAAGCATATTCCTGACAGCAATGCTGTTGACCGTGCCGGTGATTCTGTATGGCTTGACAAAGACCAGGTTGATGGTAGCTGGACCGAAAATACGGGGCTTCTGTTGGAAGATGGCGAGTATCGCGTTCTTGCCGTTACTCGTGACGAGGCGAAGAATACATCAACTCCGATTAAGTCGTATCCTGAAAAGATGCTGATTGACCGAACAGCCCCGCAAATTGAAGGCCTTATAAGTACGATTCCTGTCTATGATACTGCATCTACAAAGCCGTTCGAATCCTCTATCAAAGTTTCAGAAAGTAAGGATGTGGCTGTCAACCGTACCGGTATGAAGTGTAGCTATAGAATTATTGGTGGCGGCAATGAAAATCAGTGGCGTGAAATTACGGGCTCCGTATTGCATACGGAAACATTCAAGTTCTATCTTGATAAGGGGTTGATAGGAACAAATGACGGAAAACGATATCTTGAAGCAGCCTGTGTGGATATGGCGGGGAATGTCGGTGTCCGCACAACGTTATTCCATGTAGGCAAACGTCACCCGAATATTGTGTCGCCCACGGAGAACGTTGATCAAAAGATGCCGATTATCCCGATTGTGGGCATTGCTCCGCCCGATTTTGACGATGACGAAAATTCCGCTGTTTATCGTCTAAGGTATAGGGAAGTAAATTCGACGGAATGGGAAACAGACAAAATCATGACTGTTGCAGCCAACCGTTCGAAGGATAGCGCGAATATATCGAAAATTGCGCAGAGTAACGAAGGAGTGTTGGGTTATTTCTATCGAGATGCCATCTATGATAAGCAGTATTATATTGAACTAGGTGTCAAGACGTGTGATAGTTGTTCCTGGCGTACGGATTCGGTCCTTATAACTTTGGGCAAACTCGCAGCGGACAGCGTAAAGCCGGTAGTCGCGTTTGATGTTTCGAAAACCTCCATGGTTGTCGGGGTGGATTCTGTAAACATGTCGCTCCGTCTGACGGGAAATCCGACTGGTGCGTACATGCTGCGCATCTATGCGGAAGATTCGAAGGGTGTCGGTGTTTTTGACAGGTCGGTTGAACGAGCCTGGGCAAACCCGTATTACGGTTCACCCTATGATTTGACTGTCGGATTGGTTTACGATTCCGCAAAATCTCCTGCAGGGGTGTGGTTCTATCAAGATGACAGCTTGTATCATTTGAGATGGTCCGGGTTGCCTGACACGTCTGAATTGCAAGTCTCGTTCTTGTCTTCTGCTTTTGGCGAAACGTGCATGGCCCTGAAGGGCAATGTCATCATGAATCTTGACAAGGGTTGCCGTGTTGAATCTCAAATGAACATTTTCCCCGAAATTACATCGGAATACTTGAGCGGCTATCCGATGTTGATGCCGCCTACGACAACCGACAATGTCATGATTCTTTCTGGTGATTCTGGACATGTCGTGATGAAGTCGGAAGGTGCATTCCGTATAGTTGGCAGCCATATTGATACACTAGCTGGGCATAACGTACCTGTGTATTTCGGGTCTAGTGAAATGGCCGGCTTTCCGCTTGCCGGTCAGAACATTGGTGTCGATACGATGAATGTGCTGCAGACGGGCTGGAATGTTCATCCGGAAGCCTTTGGGTTGTCGTTTACATGGGACGGACGTTTGGATTCTAGATTCTTCCCTGCAGATGGAAAGGTGAAAGTTTATGCTGAGGTGACTGGACTTGATGGTGAAAATGCGTTTGTCGATGTACAGACGAAGGAAATTGATCTGACCTCTCAAGATGTTAAGGTCGTGCTAAGCAATAGTCTGCCCGTTTATCCGTTAATAGTGAAAGATACTACTACATATAAGCTGCGAGCCATAAATATTCCGTATGGTATTCTTTACAAGGATGCCTATGTGAATATCGAAATAAGAGATTCCGCTGATAACCCAATCAAGGTGTTGCTGACGAATGCTTTTGTTGCCGCACATTCTAATGACAAGGCGTATTCTGTAATATGGAATGGAACCGGCAAAGATGGAAATCCTGTTGAGTCTGGAACCTATACGGTCGTAATCAAAGCTTTCCCTGTTGGCGGGTCAAATCTCGATGGGGATTCTGCAAAAGCACTATTGCCGGTAATTACTACCAATAGTATGATTGACAAGACTCCGGGTGACAGGTCGCATAAGGATTCCGTGAGCCTCTATGTTTCCGAGGCTGTGACGGATTCCAGTTTGGGACGTGTTGTCAACAGATACGAACCCATTGCGGATTACTTTGTGGATGCTGAATTGAGTGGAAAATACTTGCCCAAGAATATTCGCGAGGCGAATCTCGTTACGAAATTTAGTGGAACGCAATATCCGCTTGGATTTACGCCAGAACGCTTTAGCCTCGGTATTAAGAGACAGAGACGCGTTCTGAATTTGAGAATCCTTTATCGGCTTACAACGTATGTTGAGTCAATTAAATGGCCCACTGGTGATTATCCTTGGGATGTTTTTACTGATGAAAAATGTGCTATAACAGATTACAAACCTCAGGTATATAACGGGAACAGGGAGTTGAATTTCTTTACGGAAAATTTGTCTAATAGCTTTCCTATTGAAGCTTCACTTAGTGATGCTTACAGATTTTTGGATCACGCCGATTTGGAGAATCATAATGATGGTGATAGTGTATATAAATTAGAAATGATAGCTGTTGCAAAACGTGATTGGGAAAACGCGACAGATAGATCGTTTGATGAAATGAAAAAGGTCGCGGTATGGAATATGCAGGAAATACAAGGAAAAACAGTTTTTATACCATATCCAAAAGATGGCGGGTATAAACCATATTTTGCTGTTACTACAAAAACCTGTGATGCAGATACGATTGCTGTGGATGGCACGGCGAAACAATGTGAATATAAGCAAGATAATGCTGGAAATAAAATTTCTACTCCTGGGTATAACCCAAATGCAGGTTTGTTTAATGTTGAATTGACAGGAAATTCAAGTGATAATTTCTTCAAAGACTACAATCAATTAAGAACTGGTTGTGGAAAATATGGTCATCAAAAGCTTGAATTTACCGTTAAGTTAACGATTCCTCCCGAATATTGGGATGCTCCATTTGGTTACGATAATCTTGTGAATCGCACTGTTCGTTTTGATTCAAAGAACATAAGTCTTTATGGTGACAGTGCCGGGTATTTCCATATGCTCGGAATAAATCACATGACGATGAATTTACCGAGGGCGAAAAACCTGTTTGATGGCTCTCAATGGAAACGAGTGCATAATTATGGCTTATTGACTCCGTTTGAAACACAGCATTTGCCATATTTTGAGGCGAGTGACTTCTCTGGAGGCGGAAATACATTCCTGTTTGCGGATGAAGATGAAAATTATGAGCAGACATCCCGCTTTACATTGAAATTTTACAATGACCCGAACGATACAGTGAATTATAAGAGCCGTCATTTTGTCGCTCATATGTTTGCTCCACAAACAGGATATCCGAAAAGTATAACTAACGATGGGCAAAGTAGCAGCGTTATTGTGACTGATTACTTTATGCCAAATTTGGGCGATATTGATTTCTATGTCGGTATGAATAAGTCTTTTGGAGCCGTATTTGCGGAAAATGCAAATAAGTCCGTTTCTATAAATTATCCTGCCGCAGGAAAGAAACCGAATGATCAAAATGGAAAGAAATATTATCGGCTTGGCTCAAAAATCCATCATTACTATAACGACTATAGCGATGCTGAATGGTTGAATCTATTTACTGTGAATGGGGATACCTCCAGTTATTTCAGGAACTTATCCAATTTTAGTTCTGCTCCAAATAACTTATATACTATTCCAAATTCATACTTCGATCCTGATTCCTTGAAATTGCTGCATCTTGATTCTGCGAAGGTTGCTAATGGTGATTCGCTAATTAGGCCGTTGTCTATTAGCCCAGATTCCTATGACGCCAGTACGAATAAGTTTAACTCCTATGTTGCTTTACCCGTTCCGATAAGTGGTGATGTCGCTCCGACTTATACGACAACGCTTGAGGGGGTTCCGGTTGAGAAATACAATATTTCCAATGATACGTTGTATATTACTGCGTCCAACTGGAATCAAAATGTTAGGTATCGTCGTTCCTTGGATACAACCTCCAAGTTGCCGGAACGGACTAGTGCCGAAGAACTTACGATAAGTCATCTTTACCGTTACCAGAGTGGAGTGACCTTCAGAAGGGAATCGGATAATAATTTGTATTATGGCGCGGCTACAGATTTGGATTGGACTCTTAATCCGTGGATTAGGGATGTCGAAGTCGTATCTTCGAGATTGGTTCACTTGGATGATTCCGCTCATTCCCATCTTGATGCCGTTGGAAATGCGACTACTCCGTCCAGTGTCAACATCCAATACAAAAATGAAATAAATGTGAAACGCCCTAAAGAACTGGTTGAAATACGTGCGAATTTGATGCCGGGAGCGCAGTATCATCTTCTGTACTTGAAAGATTCTGTATATTATCCGGTTATAGATTCTGCCATAGAAGTCAAGGTTGCCGGTGAATACAGACTTACTTGGTTCAATGTGAATAGACTTCAAGGGAATACCCAGTTCCTTCTGACTTGGGGTGGTGGTAATGAAGATAGCGACTACAGTTGCAGTCATTACAACTTAGTAGTTGGAAAACAGGTAAAGGATACCGAACAAGGTATGGTTACGTCGTTATTTGATGAGGTCTCCGTAACTTTCCCGCAAGGTACGCTTGATTCGAGTGACGATTTTACCGTTCGTACGGTCGACATTGATGCTGACAACTATCACTTCGAGGTGTTTAACAATGTGCCTATAACGGGTCCAATTGTGGAAGTGCTGCCGCCGAAGGTATTTGGTGATACCTTGCCTCGTATTGAGATAAAGGTTTCTAAAGCTGAAATGCGGGATATGAATGTTACTCCGAGCACGTTAAAACTTTACAAGGTTGATTTTACGAATAAAAAGTTTGTTCCGCTTGATAAGGTGCTGTATGGCTATCTTGGCGCAGACGGGCACGCTGCGGTTGCCAATGGCTTTGATACGGCGAAATGTGAAAAGTGGAATGATTCTACGTGCTATCCGGGTAATGATGACCAATGGGAATACATTTTGATTTCTGGAGTAACAAAGACGTTCTCGGTCTTTGCGGCCATGGATTCAAGGCTGGCTGAAATTCCTGATTTCGGTCTAGAAATTTTGCCGGCTATTGCGACTACATCGGATCGCGATATTCGAGTAATTGGTCTGGCGAATTTCAATCTGTATGTTGATGATGATTCCCTGTGGAATGACAGTAATGATATAACTTTGGCAAAACCTCTGCTTTATGACCTGGATGCAAGCGGCATTGCCCATGTGCATCTGCCAAAGCGAGGAACCTCAACGGATACGAACTATGTATTTGTTATTGCCAAGAACGATACTGCCGAGTTGCCTTTGGCTCCTGCTGTTGCCCGTGCGTTGACTGTGCCTGCAAATTTTGCATGTCATGTTCCAGCAGACTCTGTATGGCTTGGCTTGGATAATGGGTTTATGGCTTATGGCGCAAGTTGCAATCAGCCGGGCAATGGTATTGTTTCGCTGTACTTGAACGACAGGCTTATTACGGAAATTCGTGCCGAGATTCCGGATACAATTATTTACGATGGTTCCAAAAAAATAGGTGGCTCATCCGTTGGCAAGATAAAAAAAGGTGTGTATGAGTCGACTTACTTTGGCATGTCGGTCCTTGGCAATGAAATGCAGGTGATGGGACCGAAGGTCTATACCGATTCTGCACGTCCTAGGATTTCTTCTTGGAATATTACGGATTCTGCCGATGTTCTTGATCGAATCTTTGTAGTTTCGGCGAAGGTCGAGGATTCCGAATCGGGAATTGCCAAGGTGGAGGTGCGTCCCGTGTTTGGTTCATTGCCGATGAAGAACATCTCGTTGATGCCTGATTCTAACGGGAATGTCTCTGCCAAGGTTCGTCTTAGCCGTAAGCAGTTGGCGAACTGCGTTGGGTGTAATCTTGCCATTACTATGCGTACGGAAGATTATGGCCATAACTATGAGGAAGTGAACTACGAATCGCCAAGTCTTTATCCTTATCCAAAATCTCTTGCTTTGTGGTATCCTGCAAGGGAGGGAATGGGAAAGACTGTTCGCGAAATGATTGGAACTGCTCATGATTTGAATCTGTCCATGTTTAAGCCTTGGCTTAACGATGTAGGCCTTTATTTCTATCGAGACGGAGATAAGGCTGTTGCCAGCAATAATGTAAATTTGGGAATGTCAGATTCTTATACGCTTGAAACCCGTATAAATCTTGGTTATCCGCAGGAAGAAGACTGGTTCCGTGTAATGGGCTTCTCCGGTGCTAGCCGTAATATGGATATTCAGGTCAAGGGCAAAGATTTGCGTCTTGTCGAGCAAAACCATATTTGGCTTGCCGAAAATGTGTTACCGCAAGAAAAGGCTTGGAGCCATGTGGTTGTCACGGTTGATTCTTCCAATGTCAAGTTCTATGTAGATGGAAAATTAGTAGCAACAAGACAGGCGGGAATTTCTTTGAATCGTATGTTCAATGGAAGGTTCTCAATCGGTGAAAGTTCGACTATGAAGGGCTTTGTTGGCCATATTGCTGACATTCGTATGTATCTGTCTGCGTTAAGCGATGAACAGGTTCTGGAACTGTCGAAGCCCGTTACGGATGAAGGCAAGGTATCGGAACTGATTGTTGTCAATGTAAACGATATGAATGTCGTAAATGGTTTTGACCGTCAATTTACTTGCTCGGTTGTCGGCAATAATTTCTATCGCTCGATAGCCAAGGATGCAAAACTGAATATGTCGATTAATGTCGAACAGGCTGGAAAATACAATCTGGTGCTTTATGCTCGTTCTGCAAGTTTGGAAAATGCCGAGGTGCAATTCGGAACTGGTTCAAAACAGAAGGGAATAATGCCGTTGGCTCCGGTATGGAGGGCTTATACAGTATCAAATATGGCTCTTGAACTTGTTTCGGGAATCCAGAACTTTGAGTTGATTGTGCCTGCTGGAGTTGATATCGCTGGCTTGGCCTTGACAACGGAGAATATCCCCGCATCGGATATTGCATGGAATGTGACCGATAATAACGGAATGCAAACGGGATCGTCGAATAAGGTTAAGACCTTTGTTCGCTATGAAGGTTTTGCCGATTCTTCCATGTTGCGTCCACGTATTCGTATTGTGAATACATCCGGCGAAGCAATCAATGGTTATTCAATTCGCTATTATTTCCGTGGCGAAGTACCTTCGTTAGTTCATGCTTCGGCGTTCTTCCCGCAGGATAGTTCGACACTCTCGGTCCATTCCGAAAGTAATCGGACTGGGTATGTGGAATGGCGTTTTGCCGATTCCGTGATTCAAATGAATGGGTCTCCGTTCTTTGGTGATGGTCCGCACTTTGGACTAAATAATATTGAATGGAATGGTTGGTATTCCGCAGATGACCCGTCGTTTGTTCCCAATGCGGCTAGTGACTTTGTCGAAAATAAGGGTATAATCGTTCTTGACAATGATAATAACTTGATAGGCGGTTCCTGTGCTGAAATGGAAGATGAAATTGAAGAAATTACATCTGCTCGTGTACTTGCAAGGGATGTCCGTGCAGGGATATCGACTGGTGACCCGCAAGCGAGCGAGATTTACCTGAAGGTTGAAAATACTGGTAACAAGTCTATTGTCGGATATGATGTCCGTTACTATTTCTTTGTCGAAGCTGGATTTACTCCGGTCATGGAAATTTATGGGAATGGGCTTCCACAGGGCGTGACCGCTGAAAAGTCAAATCTTGGTAATGGACGGTGGATGGTAAATCTCCATTGTGAGAATATCCTTGGGCCGGGGATGTCTTGGAATCGAGAAGGGGCGTTTACACTACATCTTCCGGATTGGCAAATGGGATGGAATGCTGGTGATGACCCTGGACATTTCGGTTTGACATCTTCCGTAGTGGAGGCGGTTGGCTTCAATGTGGTTGATTCGCTTGGTAATGTGATTTACGGTAATGAGCCAAGCTGGCCTACGGGACAATTGGTTCTGGTCGAAACGCCCAATGGGTCTGGAAACCTGGATTCTTCATATGTAGTAGATTTTGGCTATTCCGCTCCCGATGTTTCGATTCCGATTACTCGTACAGAGGACGGACTCTTGGTGACGATGAACGCGTATACCTATGTATCGCTGGATTTGGTAAATGCTGGCGGCATCCCTGTTCGTCATGTCTATACGGGAACTCTTGCTCCGGGACAGCAGTTTGTTCGTGTGGATTGGTCTGGAATCAACATGAGAAATACCTATCTAGCTTTGCGAATTAATGGAACCTTAAAGTCAACAAAACTATTGGCACTGCTATGAGGGTTGTATGAATAAGATAAAATTTCTCAAGCTAATTGCTGTTGGAACTTTGATTTGCTCCTGTGGTGATGATGAACCATCGGCTACAGGGCCGAAGTTTCCTGATTACACACCGAAATTCGGTACCGTTTTCGATGAACGTGATGGCAGAACTTACAAGACTACTGTGATTAATGGGCTTGAGTGGATGGCCGAGAACTTGAACTATGCAGTCGATAGCAGTTTCTGTTACAATGACGAACCGGCTTATTGCGAAAAATATGGACGTCTTTACAGATGGGAATCGGCCATGGCTTTGGACACTACTGCAATTAATATTCGTCAATGGACTGAAGGAAAAAAATATCAAGGTGTATGTCCGCAGGGCTGGCATTTGCCAACGAAAGATGAATTTATGTCATTAATACAGTTTACTGTTACGTGGAAACATGCTGATGATCCTGTTTTTTTAGAAGAAATAGGTTATATACATTGGTATTACCTGAAATCAAAAGACGGATGGGATAATACTAGCCCAGAGAATGATTATAATGGGGGATATTCGCGGGACTATGCAAATTATCGGATGTCTGAAATAACGAGAAATGGCTCTGATACATTTGGTTTTTCTATGCTACCTTCGGGTTGGCGTAATGACTATCAAAAATACGACAAAGAAGGTCGTTGTGCCGCCTTTTGGACTAGTGATGAACGAGAAATTTTAGGTGGTGTGGCAGATAACTATTTTGCTATTATCGCTAATTATTTTTGCTATGAATACCATGATTTTAAAAGTGTTTGGAAAGATCACCGGGTATCTGTCCGTTGTGTAAAGGACTAAAAAAGGGAAATTTTATGAAAAAAACAATAAAATTCTTTGGGCTAGGAATTGCTTTGGCGGCTGCTCAATCATTCGCCTTGGACTTGAGTACCGTATTTGAAAATCAGGCAAAATCTGCGTTTCCGGATACGTGCGAAATGCAGATTCGAACAACAGTTCTGTTGCCAAATCAAAAACCGCAATCCGTTGACATGTCTGTGATTAATGCTGGTAGCGACAAATCTGTAACGACAATTAATTCAAGTCTTATTCAGATGAAGACGATTCAAAATGGAACTCGAATGAAAGTCGTTGATTTGAAATCTGGGAAGACGCTCCCTGCCCAAAATGTTAAACAGCAAAATCCTGCCGACATTAACAAAAAGATGGGATCTCCTGAAGATTACAAGAACCCGGTCAAGGTCGGCTCTCTTTGGAAGATTGTTCCTAAGGATGCCTCAAAACCAACTCTTTACTACTCCGCCGCCAAAAAGCGGGTGATGAAGATGGTGCTTCAAGTTAATGGTGCTAATGCAGAAACCTCTTTTGAATATTGCGATAATACATGCAAGCTCCCTGGAACGCTCAAGAAGGTTGAGATAAATACCTCTCTTGCAGACGGAAATACAACTAAAGTTGTGTTGGATATTCTTGAAGCCGAACGACGAAAGGTGTTGCCACCCAAAATGTTTGATATAGAATAAAAAATGGAGCTCCGTATGGAGCCTTAATTTACATTAAAAGCTTTTGCGTTAGGGATAGTTACCCGTTAGGGCGAAGACTTGCGGGCGGTTCTTTCTTGATGTTTTTGGGAGCAAGGCTTCGTTTTAGGAGGCGAGTAACGAGCGAAGCGAAGGTGATCGCCCCTAAAATATAGCCCGACCGCACATGTATGTGCGGGAACGCCCAAGGAAGAATTTTCCCGCACGGTGCCTCTGGTCTCCAAGGTTTGTAACACGCCTGTGAGCCGTAGGCGACTCGTCTTAACGAGTCGTCGAAGGCGAGAGTGAGGCGATATCGTAGGTTCATATTTGCGAAAGAGCCGAACGGTCTCCACAGGCCCGCCTCGCAACCCGCCTCATGCTCGGTGCGAAGCTCGAAGACCTGAAGCTCAAGGACAAGAAGTTCAACCATCACGGTGCCAAGGAAGCTGTGTTCCCGTTCGACAAGTTCCCGAAGGTGGACCCGGTTCTCGGCCCCGAAATGCGCTCCACCGGCGAAGTCCTCGGCCTCTCCGACGACTACGCCCTCGCTTACTACAAGAGCCAGGAAGCCGCAGGTTCCTTCCTCCCGAACGAAGGTGCCGTGCTGATTAGCCTCTCCGACAAGGTTAACTTGTCTGAACAGGCCATCGAAATCGGTAAGGAGTTCCAGAAGCTCGGCTTCAAGATCTACGCTACCGAAGGCACCGCCAAGTTCTACGAGAAGGCCGGTGTCAAGTGCGAAGTGGTGAACAAGATCGCCGAAGGCCGCCCGAACGTCCTCGACATCATCCTGAACAAGCAGGTGAACCTCATCATCAATACGCCGTGGGCAAAGCGCGACGCTATCAAGGACGAAAGCGCTATCCGCAAGGCCGCCATCAAGTACAAGGTTCCCTACATCACGACGCTCGCCGGTGCGTACAACACCGTCAAGGGCATCGCCGCCGCAAGGAACGGACATGGTGCCGTGAAGAGCCTGCAGGAATATCATGCTTCTATTGAAGAAATTTAACGCCTAAAGTGTCATGCCGGACTCCGTTCCGGCATCGCCATTACAAGCGTGTCAGAACATTAAAGACCGTAGCAATAAAATGCTGCGGTCTTTTTATGTATATTAAGGAAATTTATTCTATATAATGATGAATGATAGACGGAAAAAATCTATATTCCGATTAGAGCTAAATTGTTCCATAGTGGTAGACAGAGTAAAATCAGAATATGAAATATTGCAAATTTTTGCTTTATATTGGATTTACGATAGTAATGATTTTTTCTATAGGCTGTATGCCTGCGGAATATGAAAGTCGTTACAGTTCGAACAATAGCTTTGATATTGATAGAATTAGTATAGTTGCTGAAGATAGTTTTTTGTTAGGCTTTATAAAGAAACAGAATTGGTTTGATTCTATTGGAATTGAAAATTATAAACCGTTTTCTGACACTTTAAATAAAATAAATGATGCTTCTGCAGCCAAAAAGATTTATCCTCGAATAGAACCTGTTGGTAATTCTGTTCAGCCTATGAGTTTTGAAATAAATTTTATGTACACTTATTGGAATCATATTAATTCCCTTTTTTTAGATTTTTATGGGTGTGATACTTATGATTGCAGTAATGTTGATAAAATCGTTTTGAGAAGTTCCGATTATTCGTACTCCGAGGTTTTTGATGTGGATGATTTCTCTATAACACAATCGAAAAAGAAGTTTTCTCGTTCTGCAGAAGGCGAAGATTGTGAATATACCGACAATCATCTTTTTTACTTTACCATAAAAACAAAAAATGTTGATGTCGAAATGAATGTGCAAATTGGTTCTTCTGAATGTCGAATTTGTTATGAGTTTTGCGGGTAGCACATGTTTCGTGTAATAGTTTTGATGTTTTTTGTTTTTCTCATTGTTGGTTGTGGTGAGGAAAACGATTACAGTGTAAATAGAGTTGATTCCTATGATTTAAGTGCCCCACATTCTATAAAAAACAGATCCCTTTCTGGTTATGTTTTTATTCCTCGAGAATTTTCTATTGATTCTGTTATTTTAAACGAATTAGACAGTAATTTAAATAAAATTCAAGGAAGCCACTATAAAGGAATTGTAAATGGTTTGGAATATACATTTCATATAACAGATTTTAAATCTCCTTATGTGATTATAGAGTTACATTTGCAATTTTCTCATTCGGATTCAGTAGTGTCTAAAATAACTTTTTTAACATTGTCGAATATTTCGTTGACACTTCATCCCCGCTTATCAATAGAAAGCCATCTAGAAAGTGAAAGAGTGAAAATGTTATATGAAGATGGTTATCCATTTCATGCGGCCAAACGAAAGTCGGCTATAGAATTGGCTCGAATTTTAGGAACCTATTATGGGGCGTATACTGAAGACGATTCCTTGTATATTTATAGCCCTATGCATCCATACTATATTTCTTATGATGATTTTTATAAAAGTGCGGGTAATTATTTTCCATATGTGATGCTTGGTTTTTTAATTCAAGATTCGTTGTTTAAGCAGAATGTTGATTTCTTTATAAATTATTTTTCAAAGAATGGCCGGTGGTTTGATTCTGACAAAGCTCTTCTCAGTGCTGATTATTGTGCATCAAATCGAGATTCTATTGTCCAATGGGTTCTGAAACGGCAAAAAAATTGGATGAGTAGTTGGTATTATTCTCAGCGTGATTTGAATGAATTTATGTCCAATTTGTTAGAAATTGTTTATGGTTTTCCAGAATGTAAATCCGGATTATATGGTGATCCGAACAGTGCTTCTCAAAATGTTCGCATGGTAAACGAAAATGTTGCGTCCATCCATTATGGAGATTCGCTTGTCTGTGATCATTCGGAGTCAACGCTCCGCATTTGGCGATTGCCCTATGATAGCTTGGAAAGGAAGTTTGGCTTTTGTACTTACGCAGAAAAAGCTGAGAAAACCATTGTCATGACAGAGGACTCTCTTTACTATGAATGTCGGCATAACGATACCGATCGAGGTTGGTTTCCTACGAAAAAACCTTAACATTCATTTTGAGTCTTCGTTCATTTTCAAATCTGAAAATGAGGAATGGACTAGTTTACAATTGCACGAATGCAAATCGTTGCACTCGCAGGGTGTGTTGCAATCTGTTCCATTATGCAGTAAATCATAGAAATGGCAAGTAAATACCGTTTGTGCGAATTCGGGCGGGCGTAGGCTTGCCTTTTGGCGTTAGGGATAGTGACCCCTTGGGGCGAAGACTTGCGGACAGTTTCGTCTTGATGTTTTCGGGAGCAAGGCTTCGTTTTAGGAGGCGAGTAACGAGCGAGCGAAGGTGGTCGCCCCTAAAATATAGCCCGACCGCACATATGTGTGCGGGAACGCCCAAAGAAGAATTTTCCCGCACGGTGCCTCTGGTCTCCAAGGTTTGTAACACGCCCGTGAGCCGTAGGCGACTCGTCTTAACGAGTCGTCGAAGGCGAGAGTGAGGCTGTAAGCCGAACGGTCTCCACAGGC
>JAEEGL016697309.1_pt1 | contig 18724 bp, 15 predicted proteins | sample 9134231 | NCBI WGS metagenome assembly JAEEGL01 (sample SAMN16246548, study PRJNA631951) | gut metagenome | biome: gut microbiome; feature: rumen; material: fiber-attached | host: Bos | place: Iran: Karaj | collected 2018-10 | reverse complement strand
GGAGCCACAGACGAGCAATGTTTTTTTATTGTCTTTCAACCACCTATCTAAATCTTGATAATTGTCGTCAGTAAAAATAATCACTTTATTCCTCCATCGGAATAAGCCTAATAATTTCTTTAAATGGCATCAATAAATCATCAGCTTCTTGTGCACGGTGATTTATTAATATTGTTTCAGCTGTTTTTTGCATTGCTGGAACTTCAGCGCGCATTAACTGATTTGCATATATGATAATATTTGCACCGCGCTTTTTCCATTCTTCTTCAGTAATTGAATTAAACGAAGTTGGCACAAGAACAATTGGTGTTGTTTTGTCTTTTTTTCGGAATTCGTCAATAAATTCTTCAATTTCAGAAGGATCTTTTTTTCTAGAATGAATCATAATTGCATCTGCTCCTGCCTTAACAAAAGCAAACGCTCTTGCTAACGCATCTTCCATACCCTGTTCTAAAATCAGCGATTCGATTCTTGCACAAATCATAAATTCTTTTGTGCGCTGTGCCTTTTTACCTGCACGGATTTTTTCACTAAAGTTTTCAATGGAATCCTGAGTTTGCTTAACCTCTGTTCCGAATAGAGAATTCTTTTTAAGTCCAGTCTTATCTTCGATTATTACCATTGAAACACCAAGGCGTTCCAAGGAACGAACTGTATATACAAAATGTTCGGTCTTCCCTCCGGTATCGCCATCAAAAATGATTGGTTTTGTAGTTACTTCCGTAATATCCTCGATTGTACGAAATCTAGAAGTCATATCAACCAGTTCAATGTCCGGTTTCCCTTTAGCAGTACTGTCACATAATGAAGAAATCCACATTGCATCAAACTGGTGAACTCCGCCATCTTGATGAACCATGGTGTTTTCCACAATCAAACCAGTCAAGCCATCGTGTGCCTCCATGACAGTAATAAGACCCTTCATTTCTAAAACTCTTTTTAAACGGCCTCTTCGAATATCGGGCATAGCTAGATCAGATCGTGTACGTGCTTCAATATTCTTGTATTTTTCATCAGAAGAATACGGATATTCAACAAGTTTTCCGCCATAAGAAGCTAGAATGGACACTACTTCATCTCTAATGGGCTTTTGAAAACCAGAACACCAGTCGTCTCCGTGTACAACAAATGAAGGTTTATATTTTTCAAGATTCTCTTTGTAAGAAAGCGTCTTCTGATCAACCACTTTATAAACTCCAGCAATATTTTCAAACATAATTTTTCGCTCAAGAGCCGGCACGAGAGGAAGTCTTTTGTAAGAAACAACTACCTCGTCAGAAAGAACCCCGATAATCAATTTTCCCAGTCGTTGCGCTTTTTTAATGATGGATATATGACCACCGTGAATGATATCTGATGAGAAGCACATATAAACAGTACGAGAATTAATTTCTTTTAATTTGGAAGAAACAATAGCCAAATCTTCTGGATTATCAACCTCAGAACATAAAAGGTTTCCAACATCAAGAGCAAAAATGTTGACAGCACCATTTAATTCATTTAATGCATTTTCTGCATAAACATTAGTTTTCCCGTTTTCGCAGAATTCAATTATCTTTTCTAACCAGATTTTCCAATCTTCTTTTTTCAATTTGTACAGAGCTTGCGCCTCTAAAACTTCACCAAATACATCGATACCAACTTTAATAATTTTTCCGTCTTTAACCTGAGCTTTAAAATCTTTTTCAGGTAATGGCAAGGTAGAGGACACACACATACAAGAGATCGAAGAATCAACAATTCTATCGAATACTTCGTTTTCAAAAACAAGATCTCCATGCATCAGAATAATATCATCATCTAGAAATTCTCTTGCACAATAGATACTGTATATATAATTTGTCTGATCATAGATCGGGTTTTTAACAAAAACAAAATGTAGCGGCAATTCTAAAGAATTGCAATAATTTATAAGCACACTGTCATAATAACCGGTTGTCATTACAACCTCTTTTATCCCAGCGTCAACAATCATTTTTAACTGACGAGATAGTATTGTTTCTTTGAAAGATATCTCGGTCATACATTTTGGATGTTCAGAGGTTAGAACGCCCATTCGAGAGCCTAGACCTGAATTTAGAATTAATGCTTTCATGTTATAAACTCCTTATTACTTATCTAATTTTATACTATTAGACTTTTCCATTAAAGGTTTCATTATTCGTTTATACGAAAAACGAAAACAATTATAAAAAGTGATTATGTTAAAAATTTTGTTTTTATCACTGAAGGATTGAGGCAATTTAAACTAGAATAATTTTTGCTATTATTATCTAAATTGCCCAAAAAACTACCAATACCGATATTTGCAATATTCTTTTATATCGATAACAATCAATAAATCAGTAACAAACTAACAAAGAAACAAGCATTTTGATAGTTTCAAGAGTTTTGTGTAAACTCCTCTGATTCAGTTCCATAAGTGTTTTCAAATAACTGATTAAGTTCATATGCCGCTTCAATAAAACCTCTCATTGCTTTCCTGGCGGATCTGCTGTTGATGTCGATCACCTTGACACAGGTGAAGCGCTCAAGGGATTCCTCATTTGGAAACTGTTCCTTCTTCTTTATATCCCTTTTAAGCTGCTTGTTGAAGGCTTCGATCAGGTTGGAAGTGTAGATGCTTCTTCTGATCTGCTCAGGGAATAAGTAGAATGTGAATAATGAAGGACAGTTTCTCAAGATGTTTACAGCCTTTGGATATCTGGCTTCATATCTGTGGATGAAGTCATCATAATGCTTCCTGGCCTCCTTTTTGCTTTTTGACTGGTAGATCATTTTAAGATCCGGGAAGACTTCCCTATAATCAGAGCGCCTGATGTTTCTGGATATCGCTCTGTCGATGTGCGCCAAGCAGGCCTGATGTCTGGCTTTGGGATATTCCTCCAGAAAGATGTTTCTAAGCTCCTTTAGACCATCCGAGACAAATAAGAGTACTTCCTTCATTCTTCTTGCCTTCAGGCTCATAAGGATCTGCCGGTAGTTTTCTGAAGACTCGAAAGGAAACAAGGCGTAATCCAGGATCTCCTTATATCCTTCCTGATTTATGCCGATAAGCACATGCAGAGCTTCTTTGGCCACACTGTCTTTTTTGACGGCGATGTAGGTGGCATCGGCGCAGACGACGCTGTATCTTTTACTCAGTTTCCTTTCATGGAACTTTTTGACCAGCTCATTTGTGGTTTTGGTGATGTTGGAGATGGTTTGAGGCGTATAGTATAACCCATACATCCTTTCGATCAGTTCGGCTATCTCCGAGGTCGTGATGCCTTTGCGGTATAGACAGATGACGGTATCTTCCAAAGACCCGTCATTTCGGCTGTATCTGGGCACTGTGTGTTGCCTGAAATCGCCGTTTCTGTCTCTTGGGATATTGACTGTGATCTTTCCATACTTAGTATCTAAAGATCTTTCATAGAAACCGTTTCTTGAATCACCGGAGTTGTAGCCGATCGGATCATATTTCTCATAATCCAGAAAAGCAGTGAGTTCAGCTTTCAACAGTTCATTGACCGCTTCTTCAAGCTAATTCCTGAACAGTTCGTTAAGGGAATCAGAGAGTGTTTCACCATTAAAGAGTCCTTTCTGCAGTTCTGTGATAATATCATTCATGAGAGATGCCTTCCTTTCTGATTGAGTGTGGTAACTAAATCATAGAAGGTTTTCTCTCAATTTCATAGAGGAGGCAATGCCCTCAGTGCATTTACACAAGATTATTGTAGCTATCAGAATTTTTGATAAGAAGATAAAAAACATAGAATAATTAATGAATAAATTTACCCTAAGTTATCGATGTTCAGCTTTTCCTGCCAGTAAAATACTAGGCATATCAACATATACAACAACATCCCGGAAGTGTTGTATACTATCTGAGTACAGAACATCACTAAAGCAGTCATAAAAATGAAAATTATTACTTTTAGTTTTCTCTTAAAAAGCTTAGTGTAAAGAAAATAGAAAATTGCGTAGATCAAGATAAACAGGATTATCCCGCCTAAACATAGAATTGTTCCAAAATCACTGATGCCAAAATGTTTGTATCCCAGCAATCCCTTTTGTGTCCATCTTCCTTTTCCCAATCCATAGCCAAAGATAGTATCTAGCTCATTAAAAAAATATAAAATAATAGCGATTCTTTCACCACTCCCATTATTTCCGGCGTTTTTATAATCTAAGGATTGCATTATTGAATTTGCCATACTGTTTATTATTAATACAAATCTATCAATAAAACAATAAGCGATAACAAGCACAAGCAAGTTACAAATTATTATTATAAAAAATTGTCTTACTGTTTTTACTGGTCGACTAGCGTAGGTATTCTTGCCAAAAATCTGGTTTATAAAAAATATTGATAAAAATGTCGGAAGGAACAGAAAAAAAATCTTATTATCATTTATAGTTGAAACAACTACAGCACATAACAATAAACCAAAATTATAGACATTTAGTTTGGCTCTGTCCTTTTTTTCTGAATAGTTATTAAAATAAACATGATTAAATAGAAATATAAAGATTGAAAACATCCCCCAAATAGGAACTCCATAAACCCCAAATAATCCGCTAATCGAATCCTCAAAAGTAGTAAATTTTTGGAACCCAGAATAACCCAAACCAGCAGTCCATGCATAACCTTTGATCTGAAAGGATATAACTATTAAGTTCAAAATCATATAGACATTTAGTGGTTTTATCATATTCTTAATACACTCTTTTTTAATTAAGCTATTTTCAGCCAAGTATGCCGTATAGGCTATTAACAGCATAGGTTGTAATAAATACCGAAAATTACTTATAAGATCTTTTAAAGAACCTTTATTGATTATAAAGTTAATTGCAAAGTAAATGCCAATATCAAAAATAATTATCAACATCTTTAAATCGTATTTCTTATAGAATGCAGATATACTGATTAACATCAATATATCAAATATGTATCCTGCGTAAACCGATAGGTTAAACCATTTCAGAACAAAAACCTGCAAAAGCAGTGTTCCTATCATTATTTCATTAATCATATCTTCTTTCTTTATTACAAAATTTAACATTTTCTTCGAGTTTTATTTATTATTTAAGATATTATTAACTTTTTTGTTAATTTGGTATATATGTGGTATCTCCATCGTTAGGCAAAGTCTGCTGTTTTATCCTCTGGTCGTTGTTCATCTTCTCTATTTCGTTCCTGATGAAGTTAACCTGGCTATCAAACAGATTAACTGTATATAACAATTATATTGCAAATGTTATTTTGGGTTTGTGTGATAATGACGTTTGTTTCTATAAGTACGCTTGTTGTTAAGATCTGGAGATTTTGCCTTTCTCTTCGCTTATGATTTATGTGTATAGTTATTGTTTCGTGGTGTGAATTTTAAAATGTGTTATTGGAACTCTTAGGCCTATTGCTGCCTTGGCTTGTTTCTTAACACTATCATGATTTTTATACTTTATCAAAGATTTCCGTATACTACAGATCTTCGATCTTATGTTAAGAACGAGGCTTGCTATGGCATTTCCTGTATATAAACTCAGCCACAGAGTTGTGGCAGATGTTGCCCCAATAAACAGCCAATAATTTTCCACTTCAAATCCTTTATTATCCCGGTTTGCTTATAAAACATATTATTTTTTTTATATTTCAAAATAAAGCGGACTGATTTATTACAAGTTCTTTTCGATTCTTCTCTCCTTTAATCCATCATATTTCAAAAATGGTGATATTTTCGTTTCAATTAAATCTTGTTGCCTTTCTCTAAATCTTAAACTGCCAAGCATTATATAACACACATCTATTGATCTTGTGATAGCAACATAATGTAAATCCTTGTCTTGATTATACCCTTCTTGTGAACAATTATAGCCAGGCATAACAAAATCATAAGCATCCATATGAAATACTATATTGAATTCTAAACCCTTAGATTTGTGGATGGTCATAACATTAACTTCGTCATCTTTGGCGGGCAAAAAATTTTTAAGCTCATTAATATCATTTATAACTTCTCGTAGAACAGCTAAAGAATGCTCGTTTTCTTTATCTGGTAAGTACAAATTAGCAAGTTTAACTATATCATCATAAGATTCATGAAAATCCTCTAAATCCCTCGAGAATATTGTGCTACATATACTTAATGCTGTTTTATATTTTTTTGGTGCATATTCTTCAGAAAATAGTTTCTCAGCGTAATCTACTGCAAAAACTGTTTCATCAAAACATGAATATAACAAATCACAAAAAAATCTTCCCCAATCAGAGTTCTCTTTATCTAATAGTGTATCGTTATAAATCTTATGACTTGTTTTAAGAAATTTGTGTACTCTTTGTACAGTATTGTTTTTCTTGCATAGAATTGCTACTTTATTATTATTTTTAACTTTATATTTTTCTTTAATCATGCAAAGCAAATCATCTATTTTTTCGCATATTTCTTTTTCGCTCCCCTCCACATTTATAGCAAATACTCTAATATCATCTTGTATTTCATTGTTTTTAACTCCGAGTAAACAAAGAGAATAATCAATAATGCTCCTATGACACCTGTGGTTTATCGTGAGCACAAAATGTTTGAAATTCGGATTATTTATTAATTCAACGAGATATTTAGAATACTTGTTCGCAAAAGCATATATAGCCTGGTCTATATCTCCAACAGCGATGCTGATTAAACCTAAGTTTATCAATCTTAGAAAAATCTGGTGTTGAGTATAACCGCAGTCTTGATATTCATCTATCATAATATGAGTATATCGAGCTTTTAAGTAGTCAGAACAACCTGGCGCATTGTCTAAAACATATAAAGCTGTTTCACCTATTCTAGGCAAAGCAATTACACCTTCTTAAGAGCTTCGATCATAGCCTTCTCAAGTCCATTATTCCATTCCTTTTTACTATTGCACAATTCTGAATACTTTGAGAAATCTACATTATTATCGACAATACAATATTCTCCTTTAAACCCAGTAATATGATCTGCAAAAGGTATTATTATTTGAGATAAGCAAAACTTATCTATTGTCCCAAAGAAAGAACTCTTAGCATCAACATCTTTTTGCTTACATCTTTTCTTTAATTCGTCGCTAGCTTTATTTGTGAAAGATATAGCAGCAACCCCCTTATAACAAGGGAGTTCAGGAAGAATTCTCGATATTTTCTCAACTAAAGTAAAAGTTTTCCCAGATCCTGGTCTAGCAGTAATAACCATATTTCCAGAAAAATCTATTACTTTTTCTTGTTCATCTGTCAGAGTTTTCATCATTTGCTATATTATTGTTTTCGATCTTAATGATTAATGCTTTTAACGGTTTCATAATCTGATCATCTGCTAAAACCGACAGGTCTTCTGATCTTGTATTCACATATTCCATCATATTCATCGCTTTATGACTCTGCATCTTTTTTACTAATGCCTCATTTTCTTTTTCCTCATAATAATCCATTAATGAATCGTGTAAAGCACTGCATACTAAATCATTTTCAAGATCTTCGTTCGATAAAAACATTCCGTAAGATTCGAGTTTCTTAGATACATGTTTATGAACCTTCTTTGCTTTTTCAGGTATTTTGCTATTGGACCTCCATTCAATGTTTTTTTTGTTCTTTTCCCAATAGCTAATTATTGACTCATCACTTTTCAATAACTTCTTAAAATAATTCATAATGCGCGATAAGCCCGCATAGTATTCTGTTTCTTTATTGTTTTTCTCAAAAACATCATTATCTGTTCGCAAAACCCAAGGTATATTTAACATCTCACATATTGAAATATACGGCTCAAAACCAACACCCTCTACAGAAATAATAAAATTAATTAATCTTCCTTTCTAACCGGTAATCATTTATAAGCGTACAGCCGGCCAACTGATAAGCTTATAGCACGTAGCGTGTATATTTCGTTACAACTTTTTTTCGGACATGACAGTAAAAAGGAGAGAATTCCATTCACAGCCTATATTATTTGAACGGTTAATCGATTAATTAGATCCTGAAATCTGATTCAAAGACTTCATAACCAGTGAAAATGCTTAAAAAGAAAAGTGAACATTCAAACGACACACTGGCATAGTTATGATTTGTTATATTGGTTTGTATATATACAAATATAATCACAGTTAACGAAATATTCCCAGAGCTGAAAGACACCATTGTTAATACAAGGCAATCAAGGAAATACTAAACAAAAATTACAATGATTCTGTGTAGTAACGAGCTACTTTATCAATTTCTGGAAATAAACTTATTTCGTTTATTCCTATCCTGTCTAATTCTTGAAGTATTTTTTCTTGATTTTTAATCTTGATTCTTGCAAAATACTCATTATTCATTAGATCATTGTACTTCTCCTGGGTATTCCTTAATCCAGCGATAATAAAGCATCCGGATTGGAGTTTAACACGCATATTCCCTCTGTCAGGTATATAATAATAATTTTTCAATAAATCAAAAGCTTTAATTCTTTTATCAAAATCTCTCTCCATTTTGATTTTGTGATATAGTTTCTCAATACTTACACCATTGTTTTTTGAATCAAACATCGCATGTATCCCATCTTTTAATATTTTATTAATACAAGCATCATATACTTCGTTTTGTTCGGATGCTTCCATTTTTGAAATACACGACATTATCAATGCTTTATCACTTTCATTATACAACTCTGCATTTTTTCTATTAGCAAAAACATATACATACCCATAATTATTGTTATTTCTGTTCAACTTATTATAATCTTTGCACGCAAAATACAAAGCAACTAAAGGATTTGTAGTAATATCTAATAATCTTGTTGGGCAATCATAGTGCTGCATTTTTACTAAAGCATTCAATGTTGATAATCCATCAAATTCGGAACAGCAATGTGTTCTTACCGAATTATAGTATCTGCATTCTTTACCATATCGCTCTCCTCTTAAACAACTCGGAAGTAAGTTGTAGCGAACGCCATCATATACTCCTCTATAGTAAAACTCTAACTTATCGTCCCCATAGTCTTTGTGCATCTCTAATATTTTAGTAGAAAACGGGGATATTCTTCTGCTTAACTTAAGAAAGTGTAATATGTCTTCTTCGTTTTTAAAAAAACCGTCATTGTATATAGATGTTGCTTCGTCAATTATAGATTTTAGTTCACCTTCATCACTTAATTTAAATTGGACGTTTAAATCACATATCTGTAGCTGAGTTAGATATCCTTCCAAATAATCAATATCATCTAATTTAAATAAACTATCATTATCGTTATTATTCATTTAACCTTGTATGATAAATCCGTACCTTATCTGTACATGATTTACCACTTTTCCTTTCCAGCCTTTGTGTTGGATAGAATGTAGATGAAACCTTGATGTGTTCTTATAATGTGTTGCGGTCCATCTGCTTCAGGGAGAGTGAATCTATGGTGTCTTACCACTTCTGTTCATAGCTGGATAGGTCAAGTAAGTATCTTCATGTATTTCAAGTCTACACGATAAGATCGCCATAGAACAGACAGAGGTTGCTAGTAGGTGGTCTTTTTATTATGACCCACTACTTTATAGGCATAGATATTGCCAAATATGAACATGTGGCCAGTATATATGACTCCCTTACGGGAGAATACATACCGGATTCACTCCATTTCACCAATGACTCAAAAGGCTTTAAACAGTTACTGGTGAATCTGGTTTATGATCTATAAGAATATTTTAATCTCTTTATGTTGGTTTTGTGATAATAACGTTTGTTTCTGTCAGGGCGTTTGTTGTTAGGTGCTGAAGATTTAGTTTTTATTCCAGCTTTAGCTATGGTTAACAGGCTTTAATATAACAACCCGAATATCCATAAAGGTATTCTATTTCCTCTGCCCGTTTCTTCATCGTCTATTGCTAAAAAAGAATCCGGAAGATCTTTTATCTGATCAAACGACTTTTTCCTGCCGCCTACTTCAAAGAGATACTTTTCTTTTACCAAAAAATCACCCTGTGCAGGATAAGTAACAGAATATCCTGCCGACTTTAACTGATTCAGAAAAAACGTTTCCCTTTTTGTGCCGGTATCAACTTTTTCCGTTAAAGCAAACATCAGATTGGTGTTATCACAATAGATCTTATCCGGTCTTGACATGTTCTTTAATGATGCTTTTTCGGAAGACAAAAGATTCAACAGTTCTGCTTTCTCAAGTATGTACAACATCTTCAAACCTTGATTTCTGTCAGTTTCCAGTTGAGCATACAGATCTGACATATTTGGTGTTTGAGGACAGCTTTGAGAAAGTATATACAGCATCTTCTTGATCTTTTTAACCGTTGAGTATCTTATATCTTCTATCGCCGGATAATCGCTTTCCAGAATCTGGTTCACAACCTGCAGCAGTCTCTCTTTATATCCTGAATATACTTCTTTATAGAATGGATAATATCCGCTTACCAGGTAATTATTGAAATGCTTCAGTATCCTGGTTTTAGACACGATCTCTTCAGCAATACTGACATGTCTTTCAAGAAGCTGTTCAAGACCGATTGCTTCAGTATTCAATTCTTTTTCAAACATCAAATATTCTCTGAATGAGAGTCCAGGAAGATAGTAATTTATCTGTCTTCTTGATAAGTCGCCGCTGTTGAAATCAATTCTTAAAATCGATGATCCGGTATATACAATATGTAATTTCTGATAATTATCATAAAGATTCTTTATTACAGTTTGCCAGTTTTTCAAATAATGAACTTCATCAATAAAAACATGTGTTCCTCCATTTTTATAATGGACATCAACAAGTTCAATTAATGAATGACTCTCAAACCAGATATTATCCAACGAGACATACAAAGCTTCATCACTATTTTCAGTAAAAGCTTCTTTGATATGCTGTAATATCAAAGTTGTTTTTCCAACACCTCTTGATCCGCTTATTGAAATAAGCCTGTCATTCCAGTCAATTTTGTAATAAAGAAATCTTTTGATATCTGTATTAATTTCTCTTATTCTTCTTCTTGATAGATTCAGAATATTATTGTATTCTTCTAATTCCATAATACTTCTCCAATAATGTTTATATACACTATTTTATAGATATATTTAATGTTTGTAAACATTATTTATCTTATTATTTATAGTTTATTTGATGATAACTCTTGTTTCTATCAGGATGCTTGTTGTTAGGATCTGAAGGGTTGGGTTTCTTTCCTATTTCTTAGTATTCTGTTCTCGTAATCGAATGTTGTGTTTATAGACTTCTATATCTACGGAAAAATCTTTTTTGTAAAACTTGCATTTGATTATTATCTAATCTGCTCGGATTCAGCAATTCTAATTTCTTTTTTCTTCTTTCTTTTAGTTAATTGTTTTGTATTTTTGCTTTTATATGATTTAAGTCTTTTTTTCTATAAATACTTTCTAATACTGGAATAAGAAGTTATATATAGCGAAAAGTTGGATAATTTATTCTCCTAATTTATACCATACAATACAAAATGGTTTATATGGTTTTTATCGTCTAAATAGCCGAATTTGAAGGCAATAAGTATCTCTTTTCAAATAATCCTTAAAATCAAAAACTATAAATATCAAAATCTTGCCCGTCATTTTTTATAATATTCCAATCAAAGTTATAACAATGTCTATATTCGTCTTTTTTTGGAAATTCTATATCGAAAATAGAATTATTCTGTACCACAAATTTCTGATCACCACCGTCGTCGGTAATTGTCATTCTTATAAAATCTTTGGAAATCGAATTAGAAAGACTTAATTCTCCGTACTGAGCGCACAACATTATCCTCAAGCTACAGAAGGAATTAATTAAATTCTTGAGATTAGCATTTTTGAATTCTTTAGTTCTATTATGCTTAACTTTGTTATAGTCCTGATACCAATTTAACGAGTACCCATTCGCCCAATCTTTTAGCGGTTGAAAAACTACATTGTTAATTAATCTAGAACGACAAGCATACTTATCAAGCAACAACACATTATTAAGTTTCCAATAATCCATTATAGTTGGATGATTTGCGATGCTTTGATTATCTTCTAATATGTTTTTACATATGTTCTCAAATTCTATACAACATTTCATAAACAATTGATATATCATTAGCGAGTAAGTGCCCATATTTGCAGAAACAGGTTCAACATAATTAAATATTTCTATTAGCTCCCGTTCATATAAAAAAACTATTCTTATCTGTTCGACCATATTATTAGAGTATCTCGGATCCTCAACATAGTTAGGCAGCACTCCAGGCAGATAGATTCTTTTGTGTGGTCTGTTAAATATTGTCGTCATTGTTAATTCCTTCTATATCAAAACATACTACTTCTTTTTTGTGATCTGCTATTGACAGAGCCTGTATTTGATGTTTTTTCTCCTTCATTATGCAAGGCTCTCTGGTTTATTCCTTCATCATTGTTCAATTTCTCTATTTCTTTCCTGATGAAGTTAACCTGTGAATCAAAGAGATCGAGTGTATATAATTTTTTCATTTTTCATAATTTGAATTATTTTCACCATATAAATATATAAATCTCCTTTGCAAAGCTTTATTATTCTTATCGGCATTTACCAAGTTACCTAAATAATTCTTAGAATCCGCAATACATCCAATTCTTTCATAAAGCCTTGTTACCGACTGCAACATTGTCCAGTATTCAACATTCGGCATATGTTGTTCAATGTAATCAAATAAATAATTCTTGCTTTTGAAATAATTAGTTACTTTAGATTTTTGCTCATCATCTAAACTGTTAATTTCTGCACACAACCGTCTGATAAGAGTTAAGCATTCTTTATAATCTTCTTTGTCATAATTATCGTTGAAATCACCTAATAGAGACGCTATTTCATCTGCCTTTATTTGTTCCCTTATTTCGTCAATAAAACATTGATATTTTTTATTTTCGCCATGTAAATGCAAAGGATATTCATCCAACTTTTCTTTAAATCTGGATCGATTTGTGAGTATATGCTTCTTTAGTTTTTCTCTATATTCACAAATTAGTTCATCATCCGAGACTCTGAATATTGGTTCTAATGCGTTCAATATTTTAGTTACCGACTCATTTTCCTCATACAATATATATTCTGTCTGTCTTCTAAATAAATCATCTAGCTCATCATCAGCGAATAAATTATAGTATTCATCCAATACTGATCCATCAGTATGAAACACATCTTTTAGTTCGTCTGTTTCACCATTTATATGAAAACTAATTAATGCTCTAAGCAAATTTATTTTTGGCTCATTTAAACCATAATTAGCAACAAAACAAATTGCCTCTAATCTTTCACTTATGTCTGGTCCATAATTGTCAAAACTCGGTATATCAATAAATCTCCAATCAATATCATCATCTTGCTTGTTCTTCTTTTCTTCAACATATTTTTCGACAAATGTATTTGAAAACAACCCCGCAATCAGATCAGAGCATACATCCAATATCATTTGATTATTGTATACATTATTATCTATTTTCTTTTCCTTTAAAGCTGACAACAATTCCTGATATAGATTACTGACACGTTGGACGAAGCGAATATTTGAATTGCAGGTCTCCATCAAATATGAGAAATCTAAATCACCATCCTCTTCAAAATAACTATAGATAATATCTAAGTCAACATCTTGTATATCTATTCTTTTATCTATTACTTTTTCAAAAAATTTTTGAAACTCTTTTTGATCAGTTTCTTTAATTTCGTCTAAATTAGCAACGATAATGATTTTGAATCTTTGATATATCAAATTTTCTATTATGCCTAGCACATCAATAATTGTTATATCATCAAAATTTATTCTCTCCAAATCATCAAAAATAATAATCTTCCTTTTATTTCCTGTGATTTTTACAGATTGATTATTATCTTTCATGTTTAGAGCAAAACTTAAATTTGTACTAATATCTTCATTATCCTTTGTTATAGTTATTGAAGTCTTGCTGATTGCGCTAAGAGCAAATCGCCCTATTTTCTTACTATAATATAAAGCAGGATTTACTTTAGCACATATAGTGTTGATTAGATCGTCGTGTGAGTGTATTCCAAATAAAGAAATATATACTAAGTCCAAGTCGTTTGCATTAACATCTACAAACGTCTTAATTTGGTAAGTTTTTCCACAGCCCCACGGCCCGTTGATTAATACCACATTATTTGTATCTAATGCTTTTTTTAGATTGGTATGTAAGTTAATAGAATTCATGTTCTAATCTTTGTCCTTTCTTGCAAACTTAATGTATTTAACTTTTTCTTCGATGATTGAATTATGTAGTTATTTGAAAATAAACTGATAAGCTATAAAACATCAACGTCTATCAAAGTTTTTGAATTATTAGGCTACATATTCTCTTACTGAAAAGCGTTTTCTAATATTTTCCTTAGCTGTTTAATCTGCAATACCTTTGTATCTACTTTTATTTTCTGTTTTATTACCTCTACGCTTTCGTATTTCCTGTATTCCTTTAAATTTATAAACTCAATTTAATCCGAGTACTTCGTTTCGTATTTATTGGCAATATCAAAACCATTGCCTAAACGAGAATTATATTTTCAAATGAATCATCCATCATTTACGTTTCCTTACTTCCTGTGAAATCCTAAATTGGTATCTATAAGATAGATGATAAAGAAAAGCATTTACAAGTTCAATGTTAACCCAGCTATATTAATATCATCTCTATCGGTTAGTTTAATTGTATTATTCTTCCCAAACCGTTCCATACTCTTTTGCTTTACTGTCTTTGTCAAAAGAAATACTTAATAATTCATCCGCAATTTTCTTATCAGCCAGTCTGATAATGCTGTCATCTAAATCTTCTTTTGACAGGAAATTTAAAGTACCGTACCACACTATTTCTCTGTCGATGATCATATATCTTTCACAGTTCTCATCCACAAGTTCAAGATGAATCCCTGCATTTCTCAATGTTTCCATAAGGAATATCCGATTTTCATCATTTCCATATCTGTATGAATCCGGATGCCATGTTACTACACTTACTTTAACCCCATCTGCACGCAGTTTTTTTGTTAAGCTTAAGAAATTGAATACCTTATTTCTAGATAAGGTCGGGCTGGAAACTATTATTTCGCTTCTGGCATTACATAAATCATTTTCATATGTGTCCAGATAAGACTCGAAATCATAAATTGAATTGATTGTTTTTGTATTCTCCTCTTTTTCTTCGCTCATTATTTTATAGCCGGGTTTTTTATATGATTTAAGTCTGTTCCTGTACATCCTTTCAAGTACCGGGATATTGATATCGATGTAATCATAAACGATCACATCTTTCTTTCCTTCATAATCTCTGTTAAGCCTTCCGGTATACTGTTCAACAACACCCTCGAAGGAAATCGGTGCGACAATAAACAAAGTATCCAATCTAGGATAGTTAAAACCTTCGCCTATCAGCTGTCCGGTTCCTATCAGAACAAGACTATCTTCATCATTTATCTTATCCAGCTGATCCAAGACTTGTCTTTGCTCCTTCTTAGACATTGATCCCGTTAGTAGTAAAACATGGTCTGCTTTACCCATTAAACTGTTATATATCAACTGAGCATGATCCTTGAATTTGCTTAAAACAAGAATTGTTCTTTTGCTGTTTAGCGCCGACAAGATATCATCAACGATCATATCGTTTCGGATATCATTGTTTCTTATTAATTCATACGCTTTATTGGTATCGATTCTTTCTTTGCCGTGAGGATATACTGTGGAAGTGAATCTTGGAACAAGCAATCTTTCAAAACTCTTTTCTTCAATAATGTTTTACCTGTAAAAGAAAACCTCCTTGGTCCGATTGCCAGATAGTTTATCTTTTCCAGACCATCGTATCTTTTTGCTGTAGCTGTGACTCCATATACATATCTGGCTTTAACCTGCTTCAAAACAGAACTGATAGTTTCCGATGCAACATGGTGAGCTTCATCGAGTATCACCAGGCCATACTCTTTCAGTCTTTCATGCCATACACCGTTCTTGCACAGCGAACCGACCATCGCTATATCGATCATTCCCGTTGAAGTATCTTTCTCGCCATGAATAAGTCCAATGACGCTTTTTCTTCTTTTAAGTTTTCCGTTTTTATCTTTATACTCCGGGCATTCTTCGTTAATGATCAGAAATTCGTTTATCTTATCCTGCCATTGTTTTATCAATGATGTCTTATGAAGCAGGATCAGTGTTGATGTCTTTTTTCTGGCGATAATATTAAGGCTCGCAACAGTCTTGCCAAAACCCGGATAAGCTTCCAGGATACCGTTATCATACTTCAGCAATTGCTCCAGAGCAGTTTTCTGTGTACTGCTTAATTCTCCTTTGAACTCAACATTTAGTTTTCTTCCTGATGCTCTTTCGTTACTTATGGAATAATCTATTCCAGCTGCATCACACCTTTGTTTAAGCTCATCCAGAACACCTCTAAGCAGACAGATATAATCATCATCGTCTTCACCAAGATAAATGTATCTTGTTTCGTTATAATCGGATTTGCCTAAAGCAATATTCTTATAGTAAGCAGGATTTGAAAACAAAGCCAGTCTTCGTATTCTGTTCTGCAGTCTTGGCTCCAGATTGTTCTCTCTTATATAAACTCTATCAGCCAGAATTATTTCCAGAATCCCGTTAATATCTTCCGGATAGAAATCTTCACTTCTGTCCCATGGTTTTTCATCATCTGTGTACTCTTTCTTATCATCAATACTCCACTTATCTATGTAAATCTGCAATTCGTTCTTTGATAGTCTTTTGGTTGAAAAAGTTTTTCCCATTGATATCTTCATAAGCATTGAAATCTTCATCAACGAAAGCATTGTTTCCCTTTTCTATGGCCCTTCCCTGCAAAGGCAAAGCTATAAGATTTCCATATCCGCCATCCGTGATCGCATCCTGCGTCGGTATTATACGATCATAGTATTTAAAAGATTTCATGGTGACGTTATCCATTCCTTTGTTCAGCAAGGCAAAACCAAATTTTCTTGCCAGAGCTGCATCTATCGGTTCGCTGAAAAAGATCCAAACATGTCCGCCTTTCCCGGATCTTGATCTTTCAACAAGATAAGGTATTTTATTGATTTCGCATATTCTTCTTAGCAGATCTACATCCTGTTTCCACCCGTTATTATCCTCATCGTCTTCATGATCATCAAAATCAAAAACTATGAAATAACACGTATTATCACTGAATACAGGATAAAGACCCACAACATCGCTGAAATCATCTTTTTCACCTTTTAGATGTGCTTCAATTACTTTACTGTTCAGCTGCTTAGGTATGAAATTGCTGCATTTACTACAGGAAAAATGATTGTTTGTCTTTTTGGGGCATACACCATATCTCCAAAGATTATCACATTGTTTTGAATAACCGTTCTTCCCGGTTTTCTTATTTTCATAACGCAAGGCATATACATCATCTATACCCCTGAAGTAGTAGTAAAAACTCCTGCAGGTTTCATTACTGATCTTGAACTTTCTTATTCTGCTTCCCTGATCGGGATCGTATCTGTCGTTTATTATCTGTTCTTCGGTTGATTCCTTTATGTTCTCTTCAAAAACTATTCCATTATCAAAAAGCAGACATTTAAGTCTTCTGTTCTCTTCTTCCAGACTGCTTATCTTTTTTGCAACGTCTGTATAATATCGTTATCCATCAGTTGCTGTAATGTAGAATTAGAAGCCAAAAACATAATGAGAAGTTTTGAAAATCTTCCTTTTCACTTTATTTATATCATATGATGCAAAATAGTTTATATTGATTTACAGCTATATAGCTGAATGTTTATTTTTATGCTATACTAATGTATCGACTGTTTTATTCTTAGGATATTTCTTTTATTGCTGTAATTATAGAATCAAAAAGATCATAAACATAATTATATAATCTGTTAATTTCGTTTCCTTGAATGTCGTTCTCTTTAATCTTTCGACAATCCAATTTGTACTTTTTGTTTTTTTCATATTTTAGAAAATTATATATTTCTTTAGTATTAATGGTCTTCTTATTAACATCTATAATTATCTTGCAATCATCGCTTGATTTGACAATTACCTTATCATCTGTCTTTTCGATTTGTATTTTAGTTGTGTTATTTATCATATCTTTTCCATCTCTTTCTAATCACTTCCTCGCCACCATCTAATATGTTCGCTACATCTGATAATATGTTTGTTTCTTTATCTTCATACTCGAGCGCACCGCTTTTGATTATTATTTCCCCTTTTTCTTCTTTAAATACTACAACATTATCGACATCTAAATTCACGACGAGTTCTGGTTTGTGGGTTACCAGAATAATTTGCTTATTATTTTTCATTTTTCGAAAAATATTAATTACTTCTTTGTTAAGTTTAACGTGTGATATATCATCGTCTGGCTGATCAGAGATATAGAGTTTTTTTGTTTTTTCATTTGCTATAATATCTAAATATATGACGGCATTCTTGCCCTGAGAATTACTATTTTCGACGTCTTCCTTTTGGTAATTTATAACTAAATTTTCATTTAAAATGTTATCATCAATATATTTTTCTACTGCGTCTAAATAGCATTTCTCTGCCTTTGTGTCATCAGATTTACTATTCTTATTTAAAGAATCTGCAAATTCTTTCATATTTTTGAAATATACTTTTTCTAGATTATTTACTTTCTTTTTATTAAATGGTGATATTAATATTTCTTTTATTTTTTCTTCGTTAATTTCCTTTATTGTTGGTCTTTTTATAAAATTATATTCACCTTCCGTTTTTATAGAAT
>JAEEGL017076268.1_pt1 | contig 18727 bp, 14 predicted proteins | sample 9134231 | NCBI WGS metagenome assembly JAEEGL01 (sample SAMN16246548, study PRJNA631951) | gut metagenome | biome: gut microbiome; feature: rumen; material: fiber-attached | host: Bos | place: Iran: Karaj | collected 2018-10 | reverse complement strand
TATAGACACACCTCCGGTAAGCACCGAAGTTGTTTCCGAGAGGTATTATTCCTCCGGAGGCATGACATACAATCTGCATTTCGAAGGCGGAGGCCATGCTCATGTCTCGGCATATCACTATAAAAAGATCAGCGTCGGAGACGAGGTCTATGTGGTTTATTGCGATGGAGAGCCGATAGGCGTTTTCAGGACAGACGAATATATTCTCGCAAATTGAGTACAGGAGATTAACATGAGAAATTACACACTTGGCCGTACAGGCATTACAGTTCCGCAGAACGCTTTCGGTGCGCTTCCTATTCAGAGAGTAAGCACGGAAGAAGCCGTTAAGCTTTTAAGAAAAGCATATGACGGCGGCATGAGATTTTTCGATACTGCGAGAGCATATTCCGACAGCGAAGAGAAGGTCGGTTTAGCCTTCGAAGGAATGAGGGATAAGGTCTATATTTCATCGAAAACCCAGGCCACAACAAGAGAGAAGTTCTGGTCTGATCTTGAGACATCTTTAAAGCTTCTTAAGACTGATTATCTTGATATCTACCAGCTTCACTGCGCCGCCAGGTGCTATGGCGAAGGCGATGAGCTTTATGAATGCATGAAGGAAGCCAAAGAGAAGGGCATGATAAAGCACATCGGTATCACTGCGCATAAGATAGGCGTCGCGGAAGATATCATAGAAAGCGGCCTGTATGAGACGCTGCAGTTCCCGTTCTCTTATCTGGCATCAGACAGGGATATAGCACTTGTTAATAACTGCGCCAAAGCAGGCATGGGCTTTATCGCCATGAAGGGTCTTTCAGGCGGACTCCTTACCAATTCAGAAGCCTGCATGGCTTTCATGAGCGAATATGAGGCGCTCCCTATCTGGGGCGTTCAGAGGGAATCAGAGCTTGATGAATGGCTCAGCTTTTTCGAGCGCGATATAACCATGACTGATGAGATCAGGGCACTTATCGATACTGACCGCAAGGCGCTCTTAGGCGAGTTCTGCAGAGGGTGCGGCTACTGCATGCCGTGCACGGTCGACATTACGATAAACCAGTGCGCGAGAATGAGCCAGATGATAAGGCGCGCACCGTCGCAGAACTGGCTTACCGACTTCTGGCAGAATGAGATGATGAAGATCGAGAACTGCGTTGACTGCGGCATATGCAAGACCAGGTGTCCTTATGAACTCGACATACCGAATCTCTTAAAAAAGAATCTTAAGGATTACAAAGAGATACTTGCAGGAAAAGAAGTATAAGACAGTTCCGGACTCAAAGGTTATATAAGACACGAAGACGGAATGATATTGCGTGTTATAATCGTTTGGGAAAGGAGCATGCTTTGAAAAATCTGACTTCATTGAGCAATGACAAAACATCGCTTCAAAAGGCACCTGTTATTACGTGCCTTTGCTCTGTGCTGCTTACATTGTTCATTTTGTTGCTGTCTTTTATCCTTATGGGGTTTGCTCCGTTCGGTGATAAGGCTCTTCTTTATAAAGACGGACAGCAGCAGATGGTCGATCTTTTCTGCTGGTATAAGGATGTCCTCACGGGCAGGTCTTCTCTGGACTATTCGTTTACCAAGTATCTGGGAGGCAGCAATTTCGCAGTCTTCACTTACTATCTGTCATCTCCGTTCAGCCTCCTGATCGTTTTCTTCAATAAGTCTCGGGTTTCTTTATTCATGAATGTCCTGTACCTTCTGAAGACTTTATTTGCTGCACTTTATGCAAGCTTCTATCTTTGCAGGAGATTTAAGCCAGACACGATTTCCGGATGTTCGGTCACAGTTATCCTTGCAGCATCCTACGCTTTAAATGCTTACATGATCTCCCAGAGCTCCAACATTATGTGGCTCGACGGAGTCTATATGCTGCCCCTGATCCTTGCAGGAGTTGAGAAGCTTGTAAATGAGAAGAAGAGCGCGCTCTTTATAGTCTCAGCAGGCCTGGGACTGATCTTCAACTGGTATGTGGGAATAATCAATCTGATGTTTGCAGGCATCTGGCTCTTTTTCGAGACGGCCAGGAAAGCAATAAAGGAGAGCCCTTATGAGAATAAGAAGGGACATCCCGTATTAAGATCATTCGGCGCATCCATCGTAAGGTTTGCAGTAGCTTCAGTATCAACGCTCCTGATCTCTTCGGTGATCCTTCTTCCGACTCTTACAATGCTCTCGGGAAGATCTTATGGTCACTCAGGGCTGTCGATGCTTTTGGACTTTTCAGTAACAGGACTCATACCGAATGTGATAAGCAACTATTCATTCGGCATTGTAAGCCTTGAGGGAAGCGTAAATCTTTTTGCAGGAAGCCTCGTATTCTTCGGCGTTATCCTGCTGTTCTTCTCTGTCTCCAAAAAACTCAAGGAGAAGATACTTTACGGCGTTTTATTGTTATTTACGGTTATGTCATTTTACTGGCAGCCGCTGGTAGCTCTTTTCTCGATGCTCAGGGAAGTCGAATCGTTCTGGTACCGTTATTCTTATGCGGGAAGCTTTGTGCTTGTATATCTTGCGGCAGTGTTCTATCTTGAGTGCGATCTGAAGAAGATAAAGATCTTCATTCCGCCGTGCATTGCAGTAGTTTATTCTCTGATAGTCATTCTTATGACCGATAAAAATTCGCACCCGGTACCTGAAGTTTTATTGACGCTGAAGATGGCTGATATCTTATCTTTAGGCGTTGACTATTATCTTGTCCCGATCGTTTCAAAGATCGTCTTCCCGGTCATTACAGCGCTTTTCCTGTGCCTCATTACCGCATCCGGGGAAAACAGCAAAAATGTTTCCAAGCTTGGTACAGCAATACTCGCGTTTATGCTGGCAACAGAACTTGTTTTCAGCCAGCTTGTTCTGGGTCTGATCTATTCGACTGATGACGGACCTCATATCAGTTCCTACACTGAGATGGAGACGGAGCTCCTTAATAAGATCGACGATCCTTCCTTCCACCGCGTTGTCCAGACGTCATATCACAGTTACTACCATGAGCTTTCAGCTTCATACAGCGAGCCTATGGCTTATGGATTTAATTCTGTAACGGCTTTTGTGTCGGCGCCTGATGAGAACAGCGTCTGGTTCCTGGACAGAGCAGGCTATCCCGGCTACTACGATACTATCTCTGTGACCGTATCCGAGAATATCGCGCTCGACAGCATCCTTTCCGTCAAGTATGTTCTTCTTCCTGCAGGAGATAAGAATTCCGAAGGCCTTCAGAAGATCGGAGGAGTGGATGGCTTTAAGGATATCTACTTAAATCCTTATGCTGTGCCTGCTGCATTTGTCATTGATAAGACAGGCTCTTATGAGAGCAGCAAGACTGATCCCGCGTTATATCTTAACGATGTCTATAAGTATCTTTCAGGCGTCGAAAAGGATATCTTTATCCCTGTTTCTGCTGACCGCGTGACCGCTGTATCTGATGAGACGGGCTATACATATCTCATCGACCTGGGTTCCGGTGACAGCGATATCGCTTATGCAAATCTCATCACTGATACAGATACCGGTGCTGATCTTTACATGAATGGCGAGAAGCTGACTGCTTATTCTGAAGATATGGCTCCTAAGATGATCCGCGTCCTGCCTGTTGACGGAAAGACCGAATTGAAGCTTGTTTTCAAGGACGCTGAAGGCGGCCGTAAGGTTACGGATGCACTTTTCTATACCGTGGATAAAGAAGCTCTGGCTGAGGCAACAGATGCCATTAAGAGCAAAGCCGCAACAGGATCTGATATCCGTGACGGCCACTGCAGATTCGAAGTCTCCAATGCAGCTTCCGGAACGAGCCTTTTTATGTCGGTTCCTTACAACAAAGGCTGGTCCATTACAAGAAACGGACAGAAGATCGACGCTGATCTTACATGTGATACTTTCATCACGGTCCCTCTCGAAAACGGTGACAATGTGATCGAGATGACTTACCGCGTGCCGCACCTTACAGCAGGCGTTGTTGCTGCTGTCTTTGGAATTTTATTGTTTGCGGGAATTACTGTTTTCGAGAACAGAAAAAAGGAAAAGATCAGTAAGTGATCTCCCAGTAGAATTCATCGCGCTTGCAGAATGCGAATGTGTAATCCTTGGTGCCTGGATTCTTGTCGGTGCCTTCGTTCTGTGAGACGAACTTGCTGATCGCTTCAGACTTTTTAGATACTTCCTCATCTGTCAGAACGATCTTCTTTACACGGCTCCAGTCGAGGTCTGTATCCTTGGTGGGGAAGGGGTTGGAGAATTCCTTTATAACTGGCTTATTGTCTGATCCGTACGTGAGGTGCTCAGGCCAGGTTGTCTCTTCTCCGTGGATGACCGACTCGCACAGTACAGGACGGTAGCCTGCTTCTTTGGAGAGTTTCTGCAGTGTCTCTTTTACCAGCTTGAAGCCGAATGCGTGATCTGTATGCCATTCGAATTCTGACGTCGTGTAGATACGGTCAGGACGGCAGGCGAGAAGATAAGAAGCAAGATCTGATCTGAGATTTGCACCTGTGAAATCCGCAGGATCGCCTGTATTAAGCGTGTGGTAGTCGTAAATGTTCTGTGCAGGGTCACCGGATGTCGAAGTCTTGCCGCTCCTGGACTGGAAGCGCTTATCGGGATCTTCTGAAGACAAAAGTGCCTCGAGCGTAAGGTCGCCATATCCCAATAAGGTGATATCTGATTTATCAAGGCCTAAGACAGACAGCGCTTCAACGCTCTCAGCCAGGCGGACCGGAGTTAACTCGGCACCGAAATAATCGCCTGTGGTAAGGAATAAGACCTTAACGTCATTGCCGCATTTAAGCTCGTGCTGGATCGTGCCTGCAAATGCCAGGATCTCGTCATCCTGGTGCGGAGCTACGATGAGCGATACCTGCTTCTCTGATTCTTTTACAGAGACATCGCTGAATGTGATGCTGCCGTCACCGGGGAGGTATCTGAACTTGACTTCATTCTTTCCCGCTTCAAGGAAGACTGCTTCGTCGATGGTGCCTTCGCCCTTGGGGAAGCTTACTTTCTTATAGAATCTGCCGTTAATGAAAAGACCGTATGTCGCATCTTCTCCGGAGTTCTTATAAGATGCCCTCAGATCGAACCTGCCGCTTTTCTTTGCATCGAAAGAGCAGACTTCAGAGTGCTCGCCGGGCAAAAGGTCTGCATCGTAGTTATATACTTCGACAGAGCGGAAACCTGCAGCGTTGTCTTCGAAGACATCAGCCTTATCGAGCATCTCGCCGACGATCGCACTGCAGTAAGCTCTTCTGTCGTCGTTGTCTTCAAAGAAGGTGATCTTGCCGTAAGTCCTGTTGTGGATGATCTGTCCTTTGTGGGTCGTTCCTTCGGGATAGAACATATAAAGGCCGAGCATGCCGCCGTTATGGACATAACCGTGTTCTGAGACATAGCCGTCGATATCAACGGTGCAGCTTACTATATCAGGGTAACCTGCTCCGATAAGACCGCCCATGAACTGCTCGTCCTTGGTATTGCGGTCTGTGTCGATGCATATGAGAGTCACGTCAGCCTGGACATTCTCCAGAAGACCATAACCGTATCCTGCAACGCCGCCGACACCGAACATCTTCTCGTGTGCTCTTAAGTAAACGTCGCCTGTAACAATGCAGTTAATGATCTTCGAATTGCCCATATATCCGGCTATTGTTCCTGCAAAGCAGGGTTCATCCGTATCGTATTCAATATAGACAGAGGAGAGTGTAAGGTCTGTTATCACTGCATTTTCGATCACGTCAAAAAGGCCTACGAGCGAAGTCTGATAAGACTTCAGGTTGCCGTCGTAGGTATCTCTTACGGCACTGCCTTTTTTAGTGAGTCTTAAGTTCTTTATCTCATGGCCATTGCCGTCTAAGGTTCCGTTAAAAGTAACAGGAGTCCAGTCCTTGCCCGCCATATCGATGTCAGAAGCGAGGTAATATTTTCCGTCAGGCTTATTGGCGATGGCTTTGAGATCTTCGTAAGTCGAGATTTTCGTATATGTCAGAAGGGCGATCTTGTGACCGAGATCAAAGAATCCGAACAGCAGAACAATAAGCAGTAAAACTGCCGCGGATGCCGTGACTATGAGAAGGATTCCGGTTCTTGAATTGCTGTTCTTATCTTTTCCCATGTTTAAAATGCCTGTATCTCTTCATTTATCTGACGGAATAAAGAATAGCATTTTTAAAAGAATGTGTCACTTAAGTCCCGGAACAGCATGGAGCTTGGCGGTATCAGATGCCGGCTCTCTTATAAAGATAGAAAGCGTCAGTTCCGACAGTCGAATTGAAATCTTTGGTCGTATATTCGCAGGTCTTTACGACCTCATAGCCTTCAAAGCTGTAAGTCTTATTCTTCGTGACGATAAAATCCACGCGCTGGCTGCTGATGGCTTCTTCCTTGGATATCCTGGCTTCATCTAAAACAGAATCGATGTTAAGACCGCAGAAATATTTCTCAGTCGGGGCAATGCCGGAGACCATATAGAATCCCTGGTCCAGGAATCCGTAGTTCAGCATCGTCGCGCCTGGATAGCCCTTCATGTATTCGGCGAAAACATACTGGGGCATCTCATCTTTGCTCCTGAAGATATTAATGGTGGCAAAAGAGGAGACGAACGCCAGGACGGCAAGTCCCGCAGCTAAAGGCACTGCGATATAGAACTTTGCCTTAAGACGCGAGAGAAAGGCCTCAGCGGCTGCAAGAGCAGGCATGGTCAATACCGCGAGCGCGAAAATATAGTAGAAGCCGATAAAGCTTCCCTGGAAGATAAACACGGTCGTGAACAAGAAGAGTGTCAGGTAAGAAATGAGTTCTGCAAAGCGCTTCTTAATGATGAAGAAGATGATCGAGATCAGGATTGCTGCAGCCATATACAAGTTTTTGGAGAGCTTTATGAATGCAAGTATCAGCGAGTAAGGGATAATGCCTGACAGCGGGATGGAATCGCTAACGTTCCTGTAGAGGAAGATGTTGTTGTAGAAGTATGCTGTATAAAGGTCGCCCAGCGCATTATTGCATGCAAAATATGCCAGCACGGGCAGCGAGACGGCAATGAATGCAGCGATGAATATGAGGATGAGGGGAAGCAGCTTTTTGAACTGCTTATTTCTTATGGAGAAGACGAGGAAGATCAATACCATGCCAAGAAAGAACCCGCAGAGAGTGTATTTTATCCAGAATGCCATGGCTGTGGAAACGGCGATAAATGCTGTCTCCTTTTTGGTTGGCAGTACCTTATCTTTAAGCGTCTTGAGAAGGATATAAAACGCAATGACGTAAAACGGCAGGATCATCTCCTCAGCGCTGTCGCCGTAGAAGTAAGAATTTACGGAATAAAGCAGCATCATGGCAGGAACAGACAGCACATAGAGGCGCTTTGTGACCTCCACATAGAGGGAAGCGATCTTAACAGAATAGTTGTGCGTGACCATGCAGATGATTATCTGGATAAAGAAAACTCCGATAAAAGTCTTCTGCGATATCAGAGCTGCAAGCGCATGTATGAAATAAAGAATAGGACCTTTCTGCTCGTAAAGGTCCCTGTAGGGGACCTGTCCTCTTAAGATGCCGGAACCCACTGTGAAGAAGCAGTTCGGATCTTCCCAATAGTTGAAAGGGTATAATGGCGATGAGCACGAAAAGACCAGGATAACGGCCACGGCAGTCAGGAAGGAAAACAATATCCTTCTTAAAAACACTTTCCTGTTGAATGTATCTGACATAGTTAATCCGCCCTCGTGCAAATTGTACCATTATTATACAGGGATTCGTTTACCTTAAGAGTGCCGTCTCTGAATGTCCGGCTGATATAATAATGGTATAATCAAACGGCAGACGTCAAAGAATTATGATCAACCTTTAAACATATAGATTTTATGAACACGACCGACACGCTAAAACCAGGCTTTTTTCAAAAAGAGTTAAAGATCACAACAAGCAGATTCTTCTTGGCTTCCCTGATCTATCTGACGCTGCCGGTAGTAATCTTTTTTATCGGATATCTCAAGTTCGGCTGGGCGGTGCTTTTCTCATCCCTTACAGTCTTTTCCGCCTGGTGGGTATGGCATGACCTGTCGAAGAAAAAATCAGGAGAGATAAAGGATCTCAATGAGAAGTCCGTCACGATAAAGTATTCTTATTTTCTGTTCCTGATCCCGGTTGTTCTTTTGTTCCTCTATCTGGGCGGAGTCAGTGAATTCTCCTGGTGCGTAGGTGACCACCGTGTCCGCTATGCGATCCTTTACGATCTCATCGAATATAAATGGCCTGTTATATATGATTTCTCCACGCAGAGCAATCCTGTTGTAGCTGAATCTTTAGGCTCCGGCAAAGTAGCTTTTGCATATTATTTTGTCTTCTGGATGATCCCCGCATTGTTTGGAAAAGTCTTCGGCATGATGGCTGCCAGGATCGTTCTCATGATTTGGTCTGCCATAGGCTTATCCCTCGTCGCGCTGGGTGCAAATCTTCTCTACGGAAAGCAGTCCAGATTCTTATTTATAGCACTGATGCTCTTTGCAGGATTTGACGTGTTCCCTTACTGGTATAACCAGTTCTCAGGCTTCGGCTCTTCGTGGGAGGACTGGACCTGGCATTTCAGAGTGGTAGGCAATTTCTATCAGATAATGAACGTGTTCCACCAGTCGATACCGGGCTGGCTTATCACGATCCTGCTTCTTTTGTGCGTAAATTCCAGATGCATCGGGTTACTCGGTTCTCTTATGTTTTGCTATTCGCCCTGGGCTGCAATAGGAATCTTCCCGCTTTGTGTTGTTAAGATGTTTACCGCAAATAAATGCCTTAAGGCAAAAGAAGTTCTTAAGAACATATTCACCATAGGCAACATGATCGCACCGGTAGTATTTTTCGCCTGCTTTGCATCGTTCTATCTGGCAAACTCCAACGCGACCTACGACTACGGATTCATATGGAATTTTTATGCGACATGGCAAAGCCTTCTTATCGATTATGCCGCTTATATTGTTTTCGAGTTCGGCATCTGGGCACTTCTTATCCATAAGAAATACAAAAAAGATCCGATGTTCTATGCGGCGATCGCGACGCTTCTCATTATCCCTGTCTATAAGATGAGCGGTCCTAACGACCTTCTCATGAGAGGGTCAATGGCGCCTCTGTTTACTATCGCGCTTCATTCCGTGATGTTCGTTACTGACAGTTTCAACGAGATGATGCAGAAGGGTAACAGGAAGATCAAGCCGAGGCTTATCGTTCTCACATTCCTGGTTGCTGCATATACGAGCATCAATTTTATTCTGACGTCAGTTCTTCTGACATCGATGATCTATGCGAAGACAGAGCCTGAGCAGGATATGACGACCGGCATCGTCTCGTTCGGCGACATCCGCGATGAGCAGTATCTGGAGATGGTTCAGGTCCAGTTCTATGTTTACGATTACGAAAACAAGACCTTCTTTAAGGTTTTCGCGAAATAACGGAGAGTTCTGATGGAGAAAAAGCAGGGGCTGATAAAGAAATATGCTGACGTGATAGCTTTATTCCTGGCATCACGTGCCTGCTTTGCGGTAATCCTCCTGATCTCCGGAAAGACTGTTCCCGAGCTCGTCTATCTCTTTGACAGTGAGCTTTACCGCCAGATAGCCGAGAACGGCTACTACAAAGATTTCCTGACCGCATTCTTCCCAATGATCCCGCTTATCATGCGGTTCCTGACAGGATACGGCCTCATCGTTATAAATCAGATCTGCCTGTTTATATCGATGGTGCTTTTGAAAAAGCTCCTGGAAGAGGATGCGAAAAGTCCGTCCGCAAAATATATCCTTCTGATCTTTTCTTTCTCACCGGTGGCATATTTCTCGCTCACAGGATATACCGAGAGCATCTTCTTCGTTCTCACGCTGGGCGCGTTCTATCTGTTCGTGAAGAATAAGCTTCCGCTTCTTATGGGAATCCTTCTGGGACTTTCCGTATTCACGAGAAATACAGGATCGATCGTGTTTTTCGCTCTCTTCATCGGAATGGTAATAAGGTGGATCAGGAAAGAAACGAAGTTCACAGACATAATCATTGCCTATGTTCCGGCCACGCTGATAAGCCTCATTTATCCCGTCTACCTTCAGGTCAGATTCGGCAACTGGAAGATATTTGTAGACTGCCAGTATGACAACTGGCTGAAGATCCACTCGAACTTCTTTAAGACGTACCTCATCAGCTTCAAGATGATATTCACCAATGCTTACGATTACGACGTCTACACACTGACGCTCTTCAGGATCAATGAGATAATCACGATATTAATGACCATTTTCCTGATCTATTTGTGTGTTAAAGAATTCAAAAAGCTTAAAAAGCTCGATGCGGTATCTGTTGTATCCGTGCTCGTAATGCTGCTGTCTGTTGTGATATTTGCAACGACCATCATGGATCCTGTGTATAATTCACCCACGAGGAGCTTCTACCGTTACTACTGCGGCATGTTCCCGGCGTTTACATTGCTTGGTGACCTCAATCCGAAAATAATAAATGCACTGGTAATAATATCCGCATTCGCAGGGCTGGTGATGTCAGCAATATTCTTCAGGGGAACGTTCTTCTATTGATCCCTTAAGGCAGGAAGATCTTTAATAGCCCAGTTCCTTGAGTTCTTTTACTATGCCTATGTAGAAAGGAACAATGTCACTGACTTCGTCTTCTTTTGCAGGTGACTTTGATGTAAATCTCATGCGCCTCATATCCACTACGTCGGCGTGCGATATTCCCCTGTGGGTAGTCGATGTGCGGACACCTTTAAAGTCAGCCCAGTGCATGGAAGCAGTTGAGACCATGCCGTCGTTGTCGCCGTCAAATCTACGGACTATAGGGTAAGTAATGCAGAAGACAGAATCGGAAAATGAGCCTTTGACCTTGAACCCGTAGCTCTGGCAGAGGATATTGTCAGGCGTGGGATTATCGATATTGAACTTCTCAGCGGTCCTGGTCGTCAGGATATCAAAGCACGCGTAGCTGTCAGGATGCTTGTCGCCTAAGATCTTATGCCAGACGTCATTGCCCTTTGCTGCAGCCTTGACCATCCATTTCGGAGCTCTCATAAGGAAATCGACAGTCTTGGAACCGTGGTGGGGAGTATCGATCGTGGTGATCGAAGCGATCTTATCGCTGTAGCCGTGGGTAAAAAGATATCTGGATTCAAGGCCGCCCTTGGAATGCGCGAGGATATTTACCTTCGGAGCACCGGTGATCTTTAAGACCTCATCAAGGCTCTTTGCAATGATGTCTGCGTTGCCTTCGACAGAGCCTACTGCATCCTGGTGACCGAAGAAGACGCTGGCACCCTGTGATTCCAATGCCTTCGGGATCCTGCCCCAATAGCACAGATGCTTTCTGTCACGGAATCCCATTCCGTGGACCATTAATAATGGATACTTCAAACAGCATTCGTTATTCATATAAATCTCTCCCATAAGGTTTCCGGCCTATATGGGGAGTATAACGCGGTATTGTATAATGTTCAATACTGAATCTTATCTAACAGTGTTTTTCCTTGATATTGCCACAACTTTGAGCGCCAGGAAGGCAATTACCAGGCCGATCGCCGTTACCGCAAAGCTTACGATAAGCATGAAGTGGGGACCCTTGATATCCAGGAGCCTTCCGCAGACAAGGCTTGAGAAGACGCCGCCAAGAGTTATCGAGACGTTGATATATGCCTGGCCCTTGACCTGGTCCAATCTCTCCATCGTCCGGTTTACAAAATAAGCGCCGGCAGGGATGAAGACCGCATAAGCGAACATCTGCATCGCCTGGCTTATGTAGACGACGATCATGTTGGGAGCGATGAGCATAAGGAGAGTCTTGATAAGGAATGCGATGCCTGAGATAAGGAGCAGGTTCTTTACAGAGATCTTCTTAATGATCTTGTCGATAAGAGCCATCGTCGGGAGCTCCAGGAGCGCTGCGCAGCTGACAGCGATACCCATCTGTGCTTCGGTGCCGCCAAGAGGCGTGATTATCTGGATCATGTAATCGTTAATGGCGTTGTGCGCGAAGAAAAAGCATACTGCCGCGAGCACGAAAAGCATGAAGCCGGGATATGTCTTAATGAAGCTTATAAGATTGTTGTGAGCAACTTCATTCTCCGTGGGAGCAGGGGTGCTGACAGCGGGCTTTTTGAAGAAATAGAGTACGATCAGGGCGATCACAAGGAAGATGATGTCCAGGATCATGAGAATGTTTACGCCAAACCATCCGATAGCTCTTCCCGTGAAGAAAGATGTGACAGCAAATCCCGCAGAGCCAAGGCCTCTTGCAAGGCCATAGTAGATATGGCATCCTGCCGCCTCATATTCGAAATACATAGCCGTGATGACCGGCTGGTACACCATCTGCACCATATATATCAGCGCGAAAATAATGAATATAACAACTATTCCGCTCTTAATGACGAGCAGGAGAACAGAGCCTAAGAGGAGGAGCGCAGTAGACGCCATGGAGACATTGCGGTTTGTTAGCTTGCCCTGCTTGTCGATAAGTCCTGCAACTATCGGCTGGAATATAACTGACAGGATATTTGCCAGAGCGAGGGTGATGCCGATAAGAGTGTTGGAGAAGCCCTTTTCGAGCAGGAAAACGGATGCATACGCATGAATGCCGCTGTACACTGCAAAATACGTAGCGTTGATAATGATATATCTTAATGTCCAGAATTTTCTTGTGTTTGTCATAGGAAACCGCGCCTCCAGTTGGGCTAATTATACTATGAGGACATGAAGTTTTACCTGATTCAAAGCGAAATTCCAACTTATGCAACATAAATCACCTGATTCAATACATATAGACAGACATCTATATAATTGCAGCGCTTTCCGCCTGATAACCAAAAAAGACTTTGATATTTATTCCAACACCTTGAAAACGGTGTTCCTAATAAATAATATATTGGTTGTGAATCAGAGGTATTTTGTTTAGCCATTTGGAGGCATGATTTTTATGGCAGATGTATGGCCGGCGTTATTGGGGCTTTGCTCCGGTATGGCCTTGTTCTTGTATAGCGTCAAGATCACCAGCGGAAGTTTACAGGCTATTGCAGGCGAGAAGTTAAAGAGCGTACTTGCAAAACTCACGGGAAATAGAATTATGGGCGTCCTGGTCGGTGCGGGTATTACCGCGCTGATCCAGTCTTCGACAGCTACTTCGGTTATGTCGGTAGGATTCGTTAACGCAGGACTCATGAACCTTTATCAGGCTTTATGGGTCATCATGGGCGCCAATATCGGTACGAATATTACAGCACAGCTCATCGCTTTCGATGTTGGAGCCATTGCTCCTATCGTAGCTCTCTTAGGCACCTTCTTCTGCCTTCTTACGAAGGATAAGAAGCTTCGGAGCATTGGTGAGGCCGTTGCCGGATTAGGCTTTATCTTCGTAGCTATGTCGCTGATGAAGGAATCCATGGCGCCTCTGAGTGAGATGGATATCGTTAAGGAGATCTTCTCCTCGATCAATAATCCTTTTATAGGAATCATCGTAGGTATTATCTTCGTTATCATCATCCAGAGCTCTGCTGCCGGCGTCGGTGTGCTCCAGGCTATGGCGATGTCCGCTTCAGGCGCACAGCTCATGACATTAGACCAGGCGATGTTCATTATCTTCGGTCTTAATATCGGAACATGCGTTACGGCAGTTTTCGCATCGATCGGAGGCTCCAGGAACGCTACAAGAGCAGGTATGCTCCACATGATGTTCAACGTCATAGGTACAGCGATCTTCACGGCCGCTTATTACGCGCTCCCTGTAGCAGACTGGGTAAGAGCCCTGTCTCCTAATGACGTCGCGAGACAGTTCGCCAATATGCACCTTGTATTTAACCTCGCTTCAACGATCATACTGCTTCCTTTCGGCAAGTTCATCGTTAAGCTCGTCAAGCTCATGGTTCCTGACAAGAAGGGCGGAGAAGACAGCGTCCAGTACCTGAAGTACCTTAACCCCAGCATGATCAGCAACAATGCGCAGGTAGGTACTGAAGTCCTCATAAGAGCTCTCTGCAACGAGATGAGCAGAATGCTCGAGATGGCAGGAAACAACGTTCAGAGAAGCATCGAGGCTGTCCTTGAGAACAGTGAGAAGACACAGCAGCAGATAAACGACACAGAGGAATATGTCGATTACCTTAACAAAGAGATCTCCTACTATATCTCGCACGCCATGGTTTTCGACATGTCCGAAAAGCACGCGCTTGCAATGAGCGCCCTCTTCAAGATCACGGGTAATATCGAGCGTATGGGTGACCATGCGACGAACATCGCGGGCTATGCCAACCTCCTTGAGAGCAAGGGCTTAAAGCTCTCAGACAAGGCCAGGGCAGAAGTCAGCCAGATGGTAAAGACAACCAGTGAAGCCTATAATATCCTGCTTGGCAGCAAGCCGGGTTCAGTCCACATCAAGATGGCTCAGATGGAGCAGAAGATCGATGACATGACTGAAGATTACAGAGAACATCAGCTCGAGAGACTTAAGTCCGGGATCTGCTCAGGTGATGCATGCGTTATCTACTCCGAGATGCTTACAGACTTTGAGCGTCTGGGTGATCACATGCTCAATATCGCTGAGGCTGCCGCTGAGTCCAATCTTATCTCTCTGAAGATCCCTGAAGATATTAACATTGAAGAAGAGACCAGGAGCAAAAAGAAGATCGCTGCTTCAGAAGTATAAAATATAGACAAATATCTATATAAAACGATATTCCGTCCGGAGACTAAACATGAGTGAATCAGGTAAAAGCATAGTAAACGTCGTATTATTTGAACCGGAGATCCCGCAGAATACCGGCAATATCATGCGTACCTGTGTAGCTACCGGAGCTACACTTCACATCATAGGCCCGGTCGGTTTTGATATCGATAATCCTGAATTCAGAAGGGCATCCACCAACCACATTACGTGGGCTGACTATACGCTCTATGACTCATGGCAGGACTTTGCGGACAGGAACGACGGAGAATATTTCTTCATGACCCGTTACGGCAAGGTTCCGCCTTCAGATATTGATTTTAAGAAGGCATCTGAGAACTCGGAGATCTATCTTATCTTCGGCAAGGAGAGCACAGGGATCCCCGGTGAGATCTTAAGGGCAAATCTTGACAGGTGCTTCAGGATCCCGATGGCTGCTGACTGCAGATGTCTTAATGTATCCAATGCAGCTGCAGTTGCAATCTACGAAGTATTAAGACAGCTTAACTATCCCGGCCTCTCGTTCAAAGAAGAACAGAAGGGCGAGGATTTCCTTGAAGAAAACTATTCCTACGATGAGACTCTGAGAAGGAAGCGCAAATAAGCTTCGGATCAGGAGTCGGTTGCCAGGATATAAGCAAAGAACAGTATTCCAAGGAGAACACCTAAAACAGAAGTAATGAGGCCTGCTATAGCCTTGCCTTTTCCGTCTGAATTTTTCTGGGCAAGTCCGATACAGGAAAGTACAGTTCCGACAATTCCAGGAACAAAATTAAAGATCATCAGCCAGAACAGGGAAATAGTAACGATTCCGAATATCATGCCTACAGTGGCACATATATTTTTCTTCGGGCGGTCAAAAGGCGTGACTACCACACCGCCCTGCATGTAAGCGGGCTGCTGGTAAATGGGCTGTACCGGCTGATATAAGGGAGACTGGTAAACGGGCTGGGCAGCAGGCTGCTGATATAAGGACTCTACCGGCTGCGCAGGTGACTGGACTATAGGCTGGACCACAGGACCAGGCGCGGGTTCAGGTCCGGGCGCCGGAGCAGGCTTTGCTGCCGGAGCAGGAGCACCGCAGTTGGAGCAAAAAGACTCGCCATCCTGGATAAAAGAACCACATTGTTCGCAATACATATAATCTACCCCCAAAACAAATTTGTTTTATCAATTGTTGATTGTATCACACAAAAAAAATGCCCGCATTTAATTGCGGGCAGAAATATTTCGAATACTCGGAAAAGCTCAGAAATCAACTCTGTAGCCGTCGATATGAAGAACACCTGATACATAACCGTCATCTGTATTAACGAAGTCGCCGTCGATAAAGAAGCTGTTGGCATCGTTATTTGAATAGTTAGTATCGTACAGTGTCTCAAGAGCTGAATTAAATTCCTTCTCGAATTCCCTGCCTACCATAGTCCAGAATGTTTCCTGGATTACAATGCCAAAGATAAGTCCGAGAACTGTGAGGATGAGACCTGCAATTGCCTTGCCCTTGCCGCTGGCATTTCTCTTAGCTACGCCGATGATTGAGAAGATCAGTCCGAAGAGAGCGAAGCCCCAGAATATGCCGGGGATCCAGCAGAAAACCATAGTAAGGATACCGAATACGAGACCGGCGGTAGCAGGACCATTGCCGCGCTTAACGGGAGCTGCAGGTGCCTGCTGGTATACAGGCTGCTGATATACGGGCTGCTGGTAAACCGGCTGAACAGGCTGAGCAACAGGCTGGTAAACGGGCTGTACGGGCTGTGCTGCAGGCTGCTGATATACAGGCTGGACCGGCTGAGCTGCAGGAGCGGGTGCTGCCGCTGCTACAGGTGCTGCAACTACAGGAGCTGCTGCGACGGGTGCAGGTGCTGCCTGAGCTGGCTGAGCCTGGGGTCTTGATACGGGAGTTCCGCAGTTGGAACAGAATGAATGACCATCAGGAATTAAGGAACCACATGATTCACAAAACATAGATCTACCCCTCCTTATTGATTACAATACTTTTTGTAAGAAAGCCTTAAGTCTCTCGTTCTGAGGATTTGTGAAAATCTGCTCAGGCGTGTTCTCTTCGATGATTTTACCACAGTCCATGAATATGACGCGAGTACCGACTTCTCTGGCGAAGCCCATCTCGTGTGTTACACAGACCATGGTCATTCCTGCTTTTGCAAGGTGCTTCATAACATCAAGAACCTCGCCGACCATCTCAGGGTCAAGAGCGCTCGTGGGCTCATCGAAAAGCATTACATCAGGATCCATCGCGAGAGCTCTTACGATAGCGATCCTCTGCTTCTGACCGCCTGAGAGCTGTGAAGGATATGCGCCTGCACGGTCAGCAAGACCGACTCTCTCCAAAAGGGCAATTGCCTTCTTCTCTGCGTCTTCTTTTGAAAGGCCGTGAAGCTTCATAGGCGCAATAGTCATGTTGCGAAGGATGGTAAGGTGAGGGAAGAGGTTGAAGTGCTGGAACACCATGCCCATCTTCTGTCTTAATTTGTTGATGTCTGTCGAAGGGGACATGATGTCTTTATCTTCGAAAGTGATCGTGCCGCCTGTCGGACGCTCAAGCAGATTAAGGGATCTTAAGAAGGTCGATTTACCTGAACCTGAAGGTCCGATAACTACGACTACCTCGCCCTTTTTGATGTCGGTGGTAACGCCGTCTAAAGCCTTTACCTCACCATCGTTATAGTATTTCTTAAGATCCTTAACGGAAATGATTACATTATTATCAGCGCTCACTGTTCTTAAGCCTCCTTTCGAGCAACGATACAAGCCAGCTGAAGAACATTACGATAACAAGATAGATGATCGCAACTGCAATAAGCGGCATGAACGCGGAATAGGTTCTTGATCTGATGATGTCTCCGCCCTTTGTGAGCTCCTGAAGTCCGACATAACCGGATACTGAAGTCTCTTTGATGAGGACGATGAATTCGTTCGCGAGTGCGGGAAGAACGGTCTTGAAAGCCTGAGGGATTATGATGAACGCCATCGTTCTTACATAACCGAAGCCAAGAGAACGACCGGCTTCAAACTGACCCTTGTCGATGCTCATGATTCCGCCTCTGATGATCTCTGCTACGTAAGCACCGGAGTTGATGCCGAATGCGAGAACAGCAACTAAGATCTTATTGTTGGAAGAAGCGAAAATGACGAAGTAGATGATCATGAGCTGAACTACTACAGGGGTTCCTCTGATGACCGTAAGATATACGCCGCAGAGCTTATAGAAGAAATAAAGAATGCCCTTGCCAAAGCCCCTGAGTTCTTCTCTTAACGTGTCATAAGAAGATCTTACGAGAGCTACGATGACGCCTAATACGATACCCAAAAGCACAGCGAAGAATGTAACTTCAAAAGTGACGCCAAGACCTTTGACGATATACATGTAGCGGGCATCTGTGATGAAGTTGTTTTCGAAGTCCGAATAAAACGCCGAAGCATAGAAAGCCTCTCGGGCAGGAATGAACCAGGATGGTATATTCGCTATGGGTGCGATCAGCAAATATAATGCTGCGGCGATGATAACGAGCAGTATGGCTGCGATTATCAGCGGTATCTTATACGATTTCTTCTTGGGCATTTGATTATCCTCAATTGTTAGTTGTTGATCCGTTAGAAAAACATCTTTTATTATAAATACAGAAAGAGCGGAAATACAGACCATATTTCCGCTCTTTTTGATTGTTTTGTTACTAAACTCTAAGTAATGGTGATTACTTGTTTGCTGCAGCAACGAATGCCTTAGCAGGCTCGTTGTCGATAACTACTGCATCGATCTTGCCGGACTGGAGAGCGATGATAGCATCGTTACCCTTTGCGAAACGCTCAACTCTGTCTTCACCGATGTCATCTGTCATGTAGATGTCGCCTGTTGTACCTGTCTGAACGCCAACCTTGTAAGTGCCAGCAAGGAGCTTATCTACGTCAGTGATCTCGGAACCTTCAACAACGATAACGGACTGAACGCCTGTAGCATAAGGTGTGGAGAAGTTAACGGACTTAAGTCTGTCTTCTGTAACTGTCATGCCTGCGCATCCGATGTCGTACTTGCCTGCCT
>JAEEGL010961612.1_pt1 | contig 18727 bp, 15 predicted proteins | sample 9134231 | NCBI WGS metagenome assembly JAEEGL01 (sample SAMN16246548, study PRJNA631951) | gut metagenome | biome: gut microbiome; feature: rumen; material: fiber-attached | host: Bos | place: Iran: Karaj | collected 2018-10 | reverse complement strand
TTGGTATGTGCGATCAGTACTGGGATTTCATGCAGATCAATGATTCCTTCAGAAATACCGGCCTTGAGAACGAAGGCTGCAACTATGTACCGCTTGGTCTGACCATTGACAAGGGTATGGAAAACAGATGGCATACCTATGGTGATACCCTGAACGTAGCATCCGGTATCGCTGTTACCACCGACTGTGCAGATCCCGACCTTGCATTCTCCTTCTTGAACAGAATGCTTGACCAGGATATCCACAACCTGAGATTCTGGGGTGTAGAAGGCGTTGATTACCTCGTTGATGATGACGGCCTGTTCTACAGAACTCCTGAAATCCGTGCAAACATTTCCGATCCTAAGTACAGAGCAGATCACCTTTGCTTCTACTCCTATCTGCCTCAGTACGGCGGAACTTCCGATGACGGAAAGAACGCTAACCTTCCCGAAGAGCAGCCTTCCGAGTTCTTTGACGGACTGGCTAAGCCGCTTCAGGATTGCTTCTCCGCATACGGCGTAAAGACCTATCCTGATATGATCGGTTCTGTAAAGGAAGATGTTAACGCAACCCATCCCTGGTTCCCGATGTGGTCATACTCCAACAACCTGGATACCTCTACCGAGGGTGGTATTGCCTGGACTAAGATGGGCGAGACCAAGCACGAGTGGCTTCCTAAGGTTGTAATGTCCTCCAACTTTGATTCTGATTGGGATAACTACATGAAGGCTTATGCTGACTGCAAGCCTGAAGACTTCCTGGCTCAGATGCAGGAAGAGCTTGATCGTCGTATCGAAGCTAAGGCTAACGAGTAATCTAAGGCAGCTATCCGTAAGGGTTTAGTTTAACAAGCACAAAGTGGCAGTCATATACGAACCTGTGTGTATGACTGCCATTTATGCCTTAAAGGCGAAAGGATATGAACATGGCTGGTGATAATAAGAAAAAAGGGCTTGCCGTCACAAAGAAAGAACTGATCAAACAAAAAGTCCTGATCATCTGGACAGTTGTATTTGTAATCTACGGTTTTATTTTTTACTATCTGCCGCTGGTTGGCTGGCTGATGGCATTTCAGAATTACAAGAATAAGACAGGCTTCTTCCATTCCAAATGGGTAGGCCTTACCAAATTTAAATTCCTCTTTTCCGATGCGACGTTCCTTCGGACCATCCGAAATACGTTCTGCATGGGTACTTTGAACCTGATCTTTACGACGATCATGGCGATCGTATTCGCGATTCTTTTGAATGAGATTAAAAATTCCAAGATCAAGAAACCGATTCAGACGATCTCCTATCTGCCTCACTTCTTGTCCTGGATCATCGTTACCGGTATCTTAAGTGATGCATTATCCTCCACCGGTATCGTAAACGAAATTTTGCACAATATCGGACTGGTAAAAGACACCGTTCCGTTTTTCTCCATACCATGGCTGTTCTGGCCTATCGTAACCTTCGCCCATCTGTGGAAGGAAACCGGTTGGAATGCCATCATCTATCTGTCGGCGATCACTTCCATCGATCCGTCCCTCTATGAGGCGGCATCCATCGACGGTGCCGGAAGATGGGACAAGATCAAGCACATTACGCTGCCCGGTATCAAATCCACGATCATCGTGCTTTTGATCATGAACATGGGTAACCTTCTGAACGCCGGATTCGAAGTGCAGTACTTACTTGGAAACGGACTTGTAAAGAGCGTATCCGATACCATCGATATCTACGTATTGACCTGGGGTATCAGCCAGAATGACTACTCCCTCGGTACAGCGGCAGGTATCTTCAAGAGCGTGGTATCCATCGCGATCATCCTGCTGGCAAATGGCGCAGCCAAGAGAGCCGGCGAAGAGAGACTGTTCTAGGAGGTGCGGCATGGAAGAGAATAAAAATGTAGTAGAAGTAGAAAAAAATGTGTCCGCCGGATCCGATAAGGTAAAGGTTTCCGGCAGTCATAAAAAGATGAAGGGCGGAGACCTCGCCTTCAATATCTGCAACGGCATTTTCATGGTGCTGTTCTGCGTGGTTACCCTGTATCCGGTATTGAACACACTGGCCATTTCCTTTAACGATGGTGTGGATGCCATGCGTGGCGGTGTGCATCTGATCCCGAGACTGTTCACAACAGAGAACTATGAGATCGTATTGGCCTTGAAAGGTATTACGAGAGGTGCTATCATTTCTGTATTACGTACGGTCATCGGAACGATTCTGGCGCTGGCAGCCAATGCGCTTCTGGCATTTATCGTCAGCCAGAAAAACTTTTTGTTCCGTTCCCAGCTGTCACTGTTCTGGGTTATTACAATGTATGTTAACGGCGGTATGATCCCCGTTATGATCCTGTATAAGAACCTGCATCTGACCAACTCCTTCTGGGTATATGTTATTCCGGGTATGGTAAGCGGTTTCAATATGCTGGTTATGAGAACCTATATGGAAGGCCTTCCCTATGAATTGCAGGAAGCAGCCCAGATCGACGGTGCGGGATATATGAAGATCTTCTGGAACGTGATCACACCCCTTTGCAAGCCGATCTATGCAACGGTTGCCCTGTTCGTGGCAGTTGGTCAGTGGAACTCCTGGTTCGACACCATGCTGTACAACCGTATGGCAGATCAGTACACCACCCTGCAGTACGAGCTGATGAAGATGCTTTCGGCTGTTACCTCCTTAAAGGGTAATGCGTCCGCTGCAACCACCGGACAGACCGTAAACATCACTCCCATTTCCGTACGTGCGGCAGCCACCATCATTACCATGGCGCCTATCGTAGCGCTGTATCCGTTTTTGCAGAGATACTTTGTTACCGGTCTTACCATCGGTGGTGTAAAAGAATAATTTTTCTAAGATAAGAGTGATTTTGTTATGAAACTATTTGCATTCGACAGCCCTGTGATGCAGGCGATCAATAAGGTAACGGATTATGTGATCTTAAATCTTCTCTGGATCGTCTGCTCCCTGCCGATCTTTACGGCAGGGGCTGCCATGAGTGCAAAATATTACGTTGGAATGAAAATGTATCGCGGGCAGGAGCCTGCAGTCTGTAAGTCTTTCTTTTTTTCCTTCAAAAACAATTTCAAACAGACCGTCTTTCCCTCCGTTATCATCGGCGTCGTTATGGCGTTTCTGATCGCGGACTGGTACTATGTGATCAAAACAGGGGCGGATGTTGCGTATAAATGGATCCTGTTCATTGCCAACACCGTATTTTTGATGGTCTGCTTCTGTCTGTTTTCCATCATCGCAAGATATGAGATCAGCACGAAGGAAGCACTGAGGACAGCGCTGGGAATGACCGCTGCAAAGTTTGTCAGGGTGTTTTTTGCCATCATCCTGTTCTTTTTGCCCTTTGTCATCGGCATCTGGTATCTCAAATGGGCCTGGCTCATCATCTTCTTTTCCCAGGTGGTGATGCTTTACTACAACAGTGGTTTCTTTGTAAAGGAATTCGATAAGCTGGAGGAAAAAATGAAGGCACAGCAGGAGGGGGATGCAAAGCAGAGCGCTGCAGCCGAAAAGCAGGATACGACAAACGAGTGACAAAAACAGCAAAAAGGCTGTGGATTCGGATATCCATGGGCATTTTTGCAGGATCATGATAACAAAAAGGATGTCCCGAGCATGCGTTTACCATGCGAGGGAATTTTTATGAGAGGAGTTTAGATATGCCCAATCCATTTTTACCCTTGTGGGAGTATATCCCCGATGCAGAGCCGAGACAGTTCGGCGACAGAGTCTATATTTACGGCTCCCACGACATTCCGGGAGCGACCGAGTTTTGCGATCATAAGCTGAAGGTGTGGAGTGCATCCGTGGATGATCTGAACCACTGGGTCTGCCACGGTCATAGCTTTCACACCAGACCCGACTCGGATCACGAGTCCAGCGTTCCTCATACGGACAAGGAGATCTATGCACCGGATGTGGTGGAAAAGGACGGCAAGTACTATCTCTTTACGTATATCTTAGGCTCCAAGGGCTGTGTCAGTGTCAGTGACAAACCGGAGGGACCCTTCAAATATCTGTCCACTTATAAGGTGGCACCTGAGGATGCGGGAGATGATGGGATCTTCAATGACATCGGTGTGCTGGTGGATGAGGACGGAAAAGTATATGCTTATTATGGCTTCCAGGCCTCCAATATGAATGAACTGGATCCTGAGGATCTGACCCGTGTGATCCCGGGGAGCCTTCGACGGTCCGTGATCCCGGACGGAGAGGATGTGCCGGAGGAAGAGAGATTTTTTGAGGCCAGCTCTCCGCGAAAGATCGGGGATCTGTACTATCTGGTTTACTCTCCCCGGAAATCTCCGAGACTTGCCTACGCTACCTCCAAGTCTCCCACAGGCCCTTTTACCTACCGGGGCTGGATCATTGACAATGGGGATGGGTATGAGCCCAAGGGCAACAATCACGGTTCCCTTTGCAAGGTCGGGGACCAGTGGTACATCTTCTATCACAGGATGACTAATAACAGTATCACCTCCAGGCGGGACTGCGTGGAAAAGGTGACCATTCTTCCCGACGGCACAATTCCTCCCGTGGAGATGACCTCTCTGGGATTTGAGGATGCCTTATCGCCCTATTATCCCGTAAAGGCGGAGATCGCCTGCGTTCTCACCGGCGGCTGCTTTGTGACGGAAAAGAGCCTGTTTACGAGAGTCGTATCCAATATCGGAGACGGCAATGTGCTGGGATATAAGTATTTCGAGTTCGGACAGGACGATACCACCAGGACCATGAAGCTTTCCATGAAGATCCATGGAATGGGCATGAAGGGAAAGCTCCATGTCTGGGCAGACGGCGAGAGCGAGGAAAAGGGCGGCACCTGTATTGGGTGCGTGGACATCGGCCTTGGAGACGGAGAGTATTCTGCCAAGGTAAAGGCCCTCACCGGCCGGCATTCCATCTTCTTCGTAGCCGAGCGCAAAAGACCTGTCGATGACTGGATGGATGTCTTCTTCGACGGCCGCAAGATCTGTGAAGTGGAAGAGTTCGTGTTCTTGAAATGATAACAATAGGGGATCAAGGTATAAGCCCACTGCAAGCGTGCTTGCAAGTGGGCGAAATACTTTGAGACCCGCCGAAACATGAGGAAAAAAGCAGGACGTCAGTCCTGCGATTTCCGAATGGTTCGCAGGATTGCGGGAGTTGTCGAAGACAACGGAGCAATCCGTTTGTTATTAATTCAATAAAACAAAAAACGAGCCCCATTGTGAAAACCCACCAAAAATCACCCCTTCATTTTTGTTGAGAAATGCCCGTCTACAATCAGTAAATCTCATTGATAAGGGCATTAAAAGATGCTATGATACTAATCAAAGCAGATATTTCTCTTGCAGCTTTTATATAGCTGTATCTTGTATACGATTCAAGTTTTTCAATCTGAAATTTCCTGCTTTCATTCCACAAACAAATTTAAAGCAGGAAAAAGAGAACATAGCGAATCTTTCTCCTGCGGCATTAACTGTAACTGAAAGGAGAAGTGCTATGAAAGAATCAAGAAAAATGTATGTCATGAAACCGATAGAACAGATGAATGTCATTGATGATTTCCTGTTTAGTGAGATCATGGCAGATGAGAAAAACGGACTTGAAGTATGTAGAATGATACTTGGGTGCATCCTGAAGCGTAAAATCGGGAATATACATTTTACTGCGCAAAAGAATATTCCCGGCGTATCGGAAGAAAGTCACGGGATAAGACTTGATGCTTATGTGACAGAGAAGGCGGAAGAATCGGAGGACGAAGCTGAAGATATCAACGTATATGATATAGAGCCGGATAGAAGAAGCGATAAAAAAGCGGATCTTCCCCAAAGAAGCCGTTATTACGCGGATCTTATAGATGTACAGTTATTACAGACAGGAGTGGACTATAAGAAACTTCCCAAACTGGTTACGATCTTTATTCTCACTTATGATCCATTTGGTGAGAATGCAATGTATTATGAAGCCGGTTGCGTATTGAAGACACATCCGCAAGTTTCATATGATGATGGTGTGCGAAGAATCTATTTGTACGTAGGTGGCCAGTTACCGGAAAATGCAGGAGAGGAAGAGAAAAACCTGAGAACCTTGCTAAGATATATAAATGATAGCACAGAGTCAAATGCAACCGATGATAACACAAAAAGGCTTAATGAGATTGTCAGAAGTACGAAAGCCAGGAAGGATATCGGGGTGAAGTATATGAAAAGTTGGGAACGAGAACGAGAATTGTTAGAGACCGGAAAGGCCGAAGGAATAGAGTTGGGAAGGACCGAAGGCGGAGATCTTCGCGACGCCCAAAGGATCGAGGATATGCTTCGCAGAGGAAAAACGGCGGAAGAGATTATAGATTTTTGTGGATATCCGGATGAACTTGTGAAGAAGATCGAAGCCCAAAAACATATAAACGCATAAAGAGAAGCAGAAAGATTCAAATTGCAAGACAACGGAGCAATCCGTGTTATCTTTTATGTTAGATAAACGTCCCCCTACCCTTTGTCATTCCAATCAGAGAGAAGGGGGATATTTTTATGTGTACAGATTTTGGTTTCGTGAACATAAAATACAGATTTTACATAAATTACAGATTTGTCAGATTTCGTTTCGCTACGTATAATATACATAAATGACAGAAATGTTGTATAGGAGGAATACTATGTTTTCTAATCCTTTTTCACCGATTTTTGGTGGTAAGCCGGATGTTTTTTTCGGTCGTGAGAAAGTGATCAATCATTTTGAACATGCCATGATCGATGTGGGCAGTGATGACCGCGCCATCTTTATCACCGGGACACGTGGCAGTGGAAAAACGGCTCTGCTGGAGCAACTATCCATTAAAGCGGCTGCTCAGAAAAGAAAAGTGATAAGTATTATGGGTATCAGAGGCGGCATAAGCGTCGGTTCTGTATCCAAAACAGAACGTGTTGGCAGGGAGAATTTGCAGCAGCTGCTATTAGAGGCATGCTCAACATATAAAAACGGGATTATGATCACCGTAGATGAAATCCAGAAGATCCCGCTGGAAGATGTATCCTCGCTTTGTAACGCATTTCAGATGGCATCAAGAAAAGGATGCGATATCATGCTTGCTGTAGCTGGCCTTCCTTATGCCTATTCAAGTGTGATCAAACATGAAGGATGCACTTATTTAAGAAGGGCAACACATGAGGAGTTGGGCCTGTTTACCTGGGAGGAGACAGAGGGTGCATATAAGAGTGTTTTTTCCGGGATTAAGGGTTTAAGCATTACATCGGCTATGATTGAAAAACTAAATGAGGCATGTTATGGCCACCCGTATATCATGCAGCTTCTTGGTTACTATCTAATCCTCTATATTAATGATCATGATTCGGGTAAAAAGCATAGTGTAACAGAGGATGAAATAAAGGCAGCAACTGAAAATGCTTTGTATGCCTATGAACAACGTGCATTGAAACCTTTAATTGACGAGTTACCGAATAGTGAGAGATCATACTTGGTAAAAATGTCGGAATGCCTGAATTCGGATCGGTTAGCGGAGACATCAGACATTGCCAGCGGTTTGGGAGTATCTTCCGCTAAGTTAAGCAGACCGAGAGCACATCTGATAGATCAGGGGATCATAGCTGCACCGGAGAGGGGAAAGGTAATGTTTTGTATTCCCTATCTTGCAGACTATGTAAAGAAGGATGAGCATATATCGGATGTAATATCGGTTGCCAGACAACGCAGAGTGTGACGTTGTCGTTCTCGATCTCGATATATTTTTGTAATTACAGCCCCCATTCTCTATGACAAATTAGAGAATAGGGGCTTTTAGTTTATAGATTTTGCCGAGGGCGTCGAGAGCCTACAACCTGCTTAAAATCAGGGGTTTCGGTCGATTGGGGGGGGGCACAGGCGTTATTTTATCCAAAGGATGAATCATAGAGCCTGTAGAATCACGAAGAATAGGTAGAGAAATAGTTGTTTCATAATTGTCTTTTTCGATTGTGCTGAAGTAGACACCATTATGTTTTTCAACGAGTTCTTTAATATTTGATATGCCAAATCCGTGGTATAATTCGCTTGAGCTAGGCTCTGAAGGATGTATCATAGTAGAGTTTTTTGCATTTAGTACAAAGAAGTTTTGCTTCGTATAAATTTTGATGGAGATAAAAGTTTCTGCAGCAGGAAGACCGTTTTGAATCTGCGTTTTACAAGAGTTTAAACAATTATCCACAAGGTTTCCCAGTATGATACATAAATCATAATCATTAAGAGGGATGTCATCTTTATCGACAAGGATTTCCTGTGAATAGGTAATCCCGATATCATTAGCTATTGAATCCAAGTTGGATATAAAAGTGTCAATAACTAAATTACCGGAATTGATCTTAATAAATCTTTTTTCCAGGACAGTTTCGTTTTCATTTAGAAAATCCAATATTTTTTCACATTCGTTTTTTTTCGCGCAGGAAGATATGAAACTGTTAAAACGTTTCATTTCATGAAGAATACGACGGGTGTCTCGGTATGCATTAGATATTTGTTCATATTTATCAGATTGGAACTGAAGCTGCTTTGACTGAAGAATAAGTTCCTGTTTCATTAGAGTTTGCTTAAGCATAGCATTGATCGCTATGTAGTTGAAGATATTCAGCATCAGCAAAACCTGAAAAGTCAATAACAGTTGATTTGAGTATTTTCCGTTCACATAGGCTGAATAAGGTAGCAGTATTACTAATACACCGGTTGAAAGAGGAACACCTAGAATTAAGGCGACATATTGAAGGCTGACGGACTGTGAACGGTATTTCCAGAGCAAAGAAATGATGAGAATGATGAAAAAGGAAAGGATACCGGAAATAACAGTGACGGAAGCATCTTGCACAATTCCGGAGGAGTTTTGAAAATCGGAATGAATGGAAGATAAAATACTAACTGCACCGAATTCGGCAACAATATTAATGCCTTGCATGGAAAAGGCCATTATCAGTCGAAATAGATATTTTCCATTAGTGTAAAACATAGATAACACATAATTAACCGTAAAATTTCCTGCCATCATAAGCAATCCTTTTGCTGGAGAATAGTTTCCGGCCATTACTATAGTATTCAAAAAGAGAATGCATTCAAATATAGTTGAAGAAAGTAGAAATCGGATAATATGAAAGTGAGAGGATCTTTGAAAAACGGTATCGTAGTATACCATTCTTGTGAAAAGACTCATTATTCCGGATATCATACATAGTGCATAGTACATTTGTTGCTCCTTGTTATAATCGAAGGATGTTTCTGGAGAATTGACCGAGAAAGTCTTTTCTGTAATGACGACTTATTTCGATGTACTCTTTATTATCAAGTTGCATACAGTCATGAGTAAACTGCCTGACATGTTGCATATTGATCAGATAATGTTTATTGGCAAAGGCAAAGCCATGAGCGGAAAGTTCACTACTGATGGAGAGAATGGATCGGCCCTCCTCCAAATAATCTCGAGTGTTTGTACAATAAAGAGTTTTATTGCGTTGATTGCTGAAGGATCTGACATATATGATATCACTTATGCGAACAAGATCCCACTGATTTCGGTCTGTTTTAATACGAATCATGGATTGGTCCTTCTGCATCTTTTCGATAATAGAGTCCAGTACCCTTTTAAATTTTTCCCTTGAAACATTTTTTTCCAAATAGTATGATGCCTGAACGTCATAGCCCATCTGCATGTATGAAGGATAATTACTGATGAAGATGATTCTGACATCGTTATCCGGTATAGAACGGATTGATTTTGCAATATCTAGACCGTTATGCATAATTCCTGAAATTGGCATTTCAACATCCAGAAATATAATATCAAAATGACCGATTTTTTGGTAATCATTTAAAAGGGCTCGCGGGTCTTTATATATATTTTTTTCAAATTCGATACCAGTTTCGAAATGATAATAATCCAGGTTCTGACAAAGTAGTTCAATACCTATATCTTCGTCATCACAAAGTGCGGTCTTCAACTTCATGAAACACCTCTTAAATTCTGATAATGTCCGATTATTACGCTTACACTACATATCATAACACAAATCGTAATGGTTCCATAGAGAATGTTTTTTCTTAAAAGAATAAGAATGCAATACAATATGCTGATCATACTGTAGGAAAGATAGCATTTACGACGTAGTTGAAAGAATAAACCCGGTGTGAAACGCTTGTTTTTGGTTTCGACTGGTGCAATAAAAATGATAGGTAAAAGAAAAAAGAAATAGAGAAGAGTAAGCAGTTGAAGGCTCAAATAAAAAAGAATTTTTGGTGCATAAATGATAATAATCCCACTTATACCGTAAGATAGTATTAAACAGATATTTTTAGTTGAGGCATGTGCACCACCGCAAAATATACGAAGTGGAATCAGTGTAAATAAGTATACCAATGCAACGGAAAAATGTGAACTTATACAGCCAACTAGAATGCAATAAAAGAAAAAGAATAGTTGTGAGAGAACATAACTGAAGCAATAGATGCAGATGGGCATTGTCTCTGGACCAAGTTCAATCCAGTTATTCTTATATAGATGGTGAACAAGAATTTTGCTGAGCATATTAGACATAATAAAACCTCCAGTGATTTATTAAGGTTTATATTATCAATTACAATTTACGATGAGAGGGAATTTGCAAAATATGCATTTTTCACAGCAAAATATACAGCTGTTGCAGATTTTGTCGGTCAAAGTGCAAAAAATGAATTATTTTGTCTTAATTGAACTTGATAATGTTAGCATATGAGGGCCGGCAAAATATATTGCAAAAGGAGAAGATAAAATGACAGAGAAGGTTAAGAGATTTCTTAGACAAAATCCGATGATAGTATTAACTTTAGTAGCAGTTACCTCGCAGATAGCTTCGGGAAGTTGTCAGACACTATGGTTTCAACCTGTGGAGCCGAAAGGCCTTTCTGAGTTTACAGCAAAGACGAAAATCGATTTCGAAAAGTATTTAGAGAAAAGGTGAATTGATTGATGGGCAAGAAGGAAAGAATATTGCTGATAGCCGGCTTGACAGGGTTGGTTCTATCCTCCTTTGTTTTGGATTGTACAGCAACCGAAGTAATGGATGAAAAAGAAGAGCGCTGCTATGTTGTAATGGCCAAGGAAGACGGTATCGATGTGATCTCCGAAATTGAAGACCTAACAATGCAAAATTGTGGAAGTATAATGCTTAATACCGTCGAAGATGATGACAAACAGATTGTAGCAGTAACTTTGCAACAAGATGATGTGGAGGAGATTTCGGAGAATCCGGCATTGATCGTGGAAGAGAATATTGAGTTCAATGCCTCCAAAAAGAAGATGAAAAAACATTCTGATAGTAGCAAAAAGAAAAAGAAGAAGGCGGAACATGCGGCAGATTCTTCCTATTGGAATCTTCAAATGATTGAAGCAGATGAACTGTCCAGTGAAAAAGCGGAATGCAACGATAGAATCAAAGTGGCGGTTATTGATTCGGGAATTGATATGCTGACAGATGTTATTGTAACAGATCAAATTAATCTTGTTGAGGATGAGCAAGAGCTGCCCTACTATATGAATGACATGACTGGACATGGGACTGCGGTAGCGAGTATTATAAGCAGGATCAATCCTTCTGCAGATATTATTTCTGTCAGAGTATTGGATTCTCAAAATCGAGCTACTCTTGATAGAATCGTGAAAGCAATTTATTGGTGTATTGATAATGATGTGGATATTATCAATATGAGTTTCGGAACTCGGTCTAAATCAAGAATTTTAGAAAAAGCAATTGAGGATGCGAAGGAGGATGGGATTCTACTTATAGCTGCTGCGGGAAACGGTGGAGAGAATGGGGTTGAGTATCCGGCTGCATTTGATAGTGTTATTGCTGTTGGAAGCGTGGATTCAGATGCATTAGTTACTGATGAAAGTGCAATAGGAGATGAAGTTGAGATTGTAGCTCCGGGTGAAAATGTTCCGGTAGAGAGTTTTTTCGGACTTGAAACAGCTGTGTCCGGAACCAGTATGGCAGCGCCTCATATTACAGGGGCAGCAAGTGTGATCTGGCAGAAGGATAAAGAAAAATCTTCCGATTTTGTTCGGAAGCTGTTGGATTTTAGTGCCAAAGATATGGGCGATCACAGCGAATGTGGTAATGGGTTGATAGATCTGGAGTACGCACTGTTAAAGTATAGTGAGTTTTCAGATGAATATCAGCCGTCAATTTATAAAGAAGATATTTCTGGTTTTGAAAATATGAAAACGGCTGGTGAATTCGATGATTCAGCTTATGCTGAAGGGAGATGGGGAGAAGGCCCACATCTAAGGGCTGTTACTTCGAATTTCGGTTATTTTTCCTTTGATGCAAATGAAATAAAATTATTAAAGGCGGGGGCGGTCTATCCTGATGATAAGGATTTTGGAATGCAGTATATGGAATACCATCCAGAATGGCATGGATATTATATTAAGAACTATGTGGCAAACTATATATTTGCTACTAAAATTGCTAAGAAGGCCGGAAATGTAACAGAGTTATCAAAAGCTAAAGGGCAATCTAATGATTGCTACGAGAGTATGAAGAAACAATTTAAGGATATGAAGATAAATGGAAAATCATGGACTACAGTTATTAAGAATAAAACCGGATTGGATTACAAAAATCAAGATGCACCTACAAAAGAAAAATGGAGAAAGGCTTTTCTATATGGGATGAGTATTCATATTTTAACGGATACCTTTGCTCACAGTTGCTTTACAAGAGAAACTGATGGCAGTATATTGGAATTGACACACAGAAGGGGAGCAGATTCAGTAGATTGCTATGTAAATAGGTATAAGAGTGCCAAAGAAGCTGCACTTTTTGGACTGACAAATTATGAAGATAATTGTAAGGGAGATCCGGTTGACTTTGCAGCGGCTGCTATAAACGGTAACTATTTGCACGGTTTTTTGTTAAAAGGGATCACCAACTATGCAATTGCTTCTAATCCATCTAATAGTGTAAGTAATGCGGATCTGCGCAGTTTTTTTGCAAAAATCAATTATGATTAAAGTGCATGGGGGCAAATCGTATGATTAATAGTGAAGTACCTAATATATTCAGCATAAAAGCTAAATGGATGATACTTTTTTGCGCTACAGTGTTTATATATATTTCTTTAATAACTATGAAGACATTAGGAGAAGAACTGAGATGTAAGGACGATTTTTATACCAAAGGTGTAAGTGCCGGGATTACACTTGAAGAAGGATCAAAATTGAACTTGTCGGCTTACATTTATATCGATCCAGATTTTGATTCGAATGATATAGACAGACGGCTTGATCATATTCATGGAGAAGATTATAAAGTAAAAGATTCCTCTATTGCTACAGTTACTAAAAAGGGATTGTTATCTGCAAAAAAAAGGGGAACCACATCGGTGATAGTTAAGTATCATAAGTCAACACTAAAGATAGAGATATCTGTTGTAGAACAAAACTACACACAGATGGACTCTGTGAAGTTAGTGAATCAAAAACAAAGAAAGTTTTATGATCAAATCCGGAAAAATCCTGTGATTTCCGAGAATAACAGATTGAAGTTATTAAAAGCACTTACTGAATACTTTGAAGAATCAATGTGTTTAAGAGAGGTAGATAATAGGGTATCATATGATTTTTTTACCTACCATAATGTTGTTGTTTCACCTAACGAGTGGAAATTTGATGATGCATACTATATTACATGGGAAGATTATTGTCATAACCTATCAGAAAATGTCAGAAATCAATACAAAATAAAAAACGTGGTGTTTAGAAATGACATTTTAAAAATAAAGAACTGTGTGCCGCTAACTGCGGATCATATTTTTCTGGCAAAAGAGAAGTGCTGTAATCCCTATTGGAATCAATTTGAGGTAAAGGTTCCGGAGGTTAAAGGCGAAAACCAGGGATTGCTGTATTGTGTAGCTGAGATTGAAAAAAAAGGAGAATCCGAGATATCGGATTGCTTAATTACTGGAAAGATGATCAAGGGGAAAAAGATTATTAATTGCAGACTATATACAAAAAACATTTACACAGAAACGTATGAACCTGTAAAATTGGAAAAGGGAACATACATATTAAGAGATATTGGGTATCCTTTTTTCGAAGATAAAATATGTTTTGATGTAAAATGAGGGGCAATCATTTTTTCTACGTGATACATCAGCCGTTGATCCGGCGGCATAGCACATTGACAATTGGGCCCTAGCGCGAACCTGGCTCCTTTGAAGTCGTCGATCCTGTCGGAAAGTTCCTTGAGAGACGACTCGTGTTCCGGTGTGAGCTGTACCTTCTTCGGGTGGCCGGGTGTCCTTGGGCGTTCACTTTCCAACTCTACCATTCGAAGAATGGAACCTATGGGATGATGATATGGAAGGATGGATCTATGGGAAGACGTTTGATGTGAAATAAAGAGCAGTACATATGATACAGAATAAGCCGGCCGGTTGTGACCGGCTTTTTTCTATAATGAGTGTCAAAAATAATTTGTCGTTTACTATAAAATGGATAGGCAGAGCTGCAGAAACATATTAATATCCGATGGCTCCCCTTGTCTGCCATTCCGTTGTATGTTATACTTGCTTCATAAAGCAATGTAGATTACAGTTCTTACAATTCATTACATTCAAATCGGAATCTCTCTGCTTTTACCCATTACATTTTTATCAAAAAGCGGAAGAGATGAAAGATAGTCCATATACTCTTCCGTCGTGAAAAAGGAAAGGAGGAAGGTTATATGGACAAAGAACTATTGGATAAGTCGACCTGTACAAGAGAAGGCAGACCGCACAATCAATATCATCCGGCGTTTTGCAACGCTATGGAACTGGAATTGTTTTTTGACAGAGCGTTGCTGGAATTCAGGCAGTCCGTAAAGATGAATTCTTTGCCGAGAGAAATCGATTTTCTGATTATTCGCAAGGAAAAAGAGGGAGAAATTAAAAACGAGCTGGCGAGATTTTTCAAGAAATGCAATATTTGGGAATTTAAGAGTTACAGAGATTCTCTGAGTGTTTCTGTCTATCACAAAACAATGAGTTATGCCTATGAATATCTTTCGCTTAACAAAGATGTAGAAGGTATACATGAAGTGACGCTCTCGTTTTTACGTGAGGGGAAGCCAAGAAACTTGATCAGGTGGCTTGCGCGGAGCGGATTTGAAAAACTCAGCTCTCCGGATTGGGTGGTCAGATTTCGCAAAACCGGGTGCCCGGATGTACAGATTGTAAATACGGCTCATTCCCAGGCACCGGTATTTTTGCGATTGCTGTCACATAAGGTGGATTCGGAAGATATCAAAAGCGCAACTGAGTATATCAATATGTTGCCGGACGGCGAACGGGATAAAGCGAGGATCGTGATAGAGCTATCCTACCGGATGAACAAAGATAAAGGAGGCGATCAGATGAGCGGATTTTTTGAAACATATGTAGATCCTTTGAAAGAGATAATAGAGCAAAAGGACGTACAGCTGGAGGAGAAGGACGTACAGCTGGAACAGAAAGAGGTACAGCTGGAGCAGAAAGATGCGCAGATCAAGCTCGATGAGGTTGAGATCAGAAAAAGGGATGAACTGATCAACCGGATGAAAGAGGAGATCAGACGCCTTGGAGGCAACATTGCGATGTTCTGAGAATACATGTAAAACAGAGGTTCAGGGGCTGCCAAAGATTCCATCGAGGCAGCCCTTTCTTATAGTTTCTGAAAATATTTCTACAAAGTTTTGAATTCCATAATCTGTTCACAAACTGTCTATTGAATTTGCCGCAAAAGAGTGGTATCCTTAGAATGTGCGCGGGCACAGAGGCATTTTTCTTTGTGCAAAAGCCACAATAAAATTCACGGAGGTATGGTTATGTTGTATATCGGGGTTGATCTGGGTACTTCTGCTGTCAAACTCCTTTTGATGGAAGGCTCAGGTAAGATCGTTAACATCGTTTCGAAGGAATATCCCCTTAGTTTCCCCAAGCCGGGTTGGTCAGAGCAAAAGCCCGAGGATTGGTGGACTCAGGTGGTAGCAGGAATCAAGGAGCTCATCGCAGGCTCTGATGCTTCCCAGATCGCAGGCATCAGCTTTGGCGGACAGATGCACGGATTGGTGATCCTGGATGAAAATGATAACGTGATCCGTCCGGCGATCCTATGGAACGACGGCCGTACCACAGAAGAGTGTGACTATCTGAATAACGTCATCGGAAAGGATAAGCTTTCCGAGTACACGGCGAACATATCTTTCACCGGCTTTACGGCACCGAAGATCCTTTGGGTGAAGAAGAACGAGCCGGACAATTTCGCAAAGATCAAAAAGATCATGCTGCCGAAGGATTATATTGCATATAAGCTTTCCGGCGTACACTGCACGGACGTTTCCGATGCATCCGGCATGCTTCTTTTCGATGTCAAGAACCGTACCTGGTCCAAGGAAATGTGCGAGATCTGCAGCGTTTCCGAAGATCAGCTGGCAAAGATCTATGAGTCCTACGAGACCGTAGGAACTGTTCTTCCCGAAGTGGCAAAAGAGCTTGGTATTCCCGAGACCTGCAAGGTTGTAGCGGGAGCCGGAGACAATGCGGCAGCAGCAGTGGGAACAGGAACCGTTGGTGACGGCGCCTGCAACATTTCCCTGGGAACCAGTGGAACCGTATTTATCTCCTCCAAGAAGTTCGGTGTAGATGAGAACAATGCGCTGCACTCCTTTGACCATGCAGACGGAACCTATCATTTGATGGGCTGCATGCTTTCCGCAGCAAGCTGCAACAAATGGTGGATGGATGAGATCATTCGTACAACGGATTATGCAGGGGAGCAAAAAGGGATCGACAAGCTTGGCGAGAATCACGTATTCTTCCTGCCTTACCTGATGGGAGAAAGATCTCCTCACAACGATCCCAACGCAAGAGGAACCTTTATCGGTATGACCATGGACACCAGCCGTGAGGATATGACCCAGGCCGTGCTTGAGGGCGTAGCCTTTGCACTCAGGGATTCTCTGGAGGTTGCCAGAAGCCTTGGAATCGATATCAAGAAGACCAAGATCTGCGGTGGCGGAGCCAAGAGTCCTTTGTGGAAAAAGATGATCGCCAACATCATGAACCTGGATGTGGAGGTGATCGAGTCCGAGGAAGGTCCCGCACTGGGCGGCGCTATGCTGGCAGCGGTAGCCAACGGCGAGTATGAGTCCGTTGAAGCAGCAGCGGCAGCCATTGTAAAGGTAACGGATACCGTTCATCCTGAGGCTGAGCTGGTTGCAAAATACGAAGAGAAATATCAGCAGTTCAAGGCCATCTATCCGGCTTTGAAGCCTGTATATGCAAAAATCGTTTAAAAAATTACCCCTGGAGGGGCATAAAGGAGGGTTACAAATATGCAGATTCAACAGATTACAGATGCAAGCTTCCGTAAGTACGGACGCGTAGTGCAGGGGATTGACTTTGCGCCTTTGTGCGCAGCACTGAATGAGAAGACGCCGCTGCCTGATGACGTAGCTTATGAGCCTTCAGTGGATGTACTTGAGGAGCTTGACGTCGCAAAAGAGATCAAGACCAAATGCTGGGGCGAGCTGGACGTACAGATCGGCTATTGCAACGGCCACAACGTTCTTCTGAATGCAGTAGAGTATCACAGAAACTCCGAGATCAACGTAGCTGCTACGGATGCAGTACTTATCGTAGGTATGCAGCAGGATATCGCGGATGATTTCACCTATGATACCGGCAAGATGGAAGCATTTTTTGTTCCTGCAGGTACCGCAGTAGAGATCTATGCTACCACGCTTCACTATGCACCCTGCGGACCGGATAACAAGGGCTTTAAGGTAGGTATCATCTTACCCAAGGGAACCAACTATCCTCTGGCTGAGAGCCATGAGGGCTGGGAAGACAGACTCATCACCGCTACCAACAAGTGGCTCATCGCTCATCCCGAAGGCGGACAGGATCCCAAGGCTTTCGTAGGACTTACAGGTAAAAACTTAAACATCTTAGAATAATAATCAATTTACAACTGTTGAAAAGATTTTTAAAATCAAAGAAATGATTTTATATTAAGGAGGATACCATTATGCAAAACGTACCACAGATCAAGATCGGATTAGTAGCTGTTTCTCGTGACTGCTTTCCGGAGAGTCTTTCCGTAAACCGCCGCAAGGCCCTGGTAGAGGCTTACAACAAGAAATACGGCAGTGACACCTTATATGAGTGTCCCATTTGTATCGTGGAGAGCGAGATCCACATGGTACAGGCTCTTGAGGATATCAAGAAAGCAGGCTGCAACGCACTTTGCGTTTACCTTGGCAACTTCGGTCCCGAGATTTCCGAGACCTTACTTGCTAAGCACTTTGACGGACCTAAGATGTTCTGTGCAGCAGAGGAAGAGACCCAGAACAACCTGATCCAGGGCAGAGGCGATGCTTACTGCGGTATGCTGAACGCAAGCTACAACCTGGCACTTCGTAACACCAAGGCATGGATCCCCGAGTATCCTGTAGGCGGTCCCGAGCAGTGTGCAGATATGATCAACGAGTTCATCCCCATCGCAAAGGCAGCTGTTGCTCTTGCAGATCTGAAGATCATTTCCTTCGGTCCCAGACCCATGAACTTCCTTGCCTGCAACGCACCCATCAAGCAGCTTTATAATCTGGGCATCGAGATCCAGGAGAATTCTGAGCTGGATCTGTTCGAAGCCTTTAACAAGCATGCGGGAGATGAACGTATCGCTTCGGTGGTGGAGGATATGGCAAAGGAGCTGGGAAATGGCA
>JAEEGL010027980.1_pt1 | contig 18727 bp, 12 predicted proteins | sample 9134231 | NCBI WGS metagenome assembly JAEEGL01 (sample SAMN16246548, study PRJNA631951) | gut metagenome | biome: gut microbiome; feature: rumen; material: fiber-attached | host: Bos | place: Iran: Karaj | collected 2018-10 | reverse complement strand
TCACCGTTACACTAGGAATTCCGCTTTCCTCTCCTGTACTCTAGCTCTGTAGTTTTCGATGCATGCCCGGAGTTAAGCCCCGGGGTTTCACATCAAACTTGCAATGCCGCCTGCACACCCTTTACACCCAGTAATTCCGGAGAACGCTTGCCACCTACGTATTACCGCGGCTGCTGGCACGTAGTTAGCCGTGGCTTGCTCTGCAGGTACCGTCATTATCGTCCCTGCTCACTAAAGTTTACAATCCGAAGACCTTCTTCCTCCACGCGGCGTCGCTGGGTCAGGCTTTCGCCCATTGCCCAATATTCCCCACTGCTGCCTCCCGTAGGAGTCTGGACCGTTTCTCAGTTCCAATGTGGCCGTTCGACCTCTCAGTCCGGCTACCCATCGTAGATTTGGTGGGCCGTTACCTCACCAACTGTCTAATGGGACGCGAGCCCATCTTTACGCGATTTTCTTTGGTATAAATGTCATGCGATATCTATACGTTATGCGGTATTAGCAATCGTTTCCAATTGTTATCCCACTCGTAAAGGTAGGTTGCTCACGCGTTACTCACCCGTCCGCCACTAACTCGAGGACCGAAGTCCTTTTGTCCGTACGACTTGAATGTGTTAAGCACGCCGCCAGCGTTCATCCTGAGCCAGGATCAAACTCTCTAATTATTGTATATATTCAGGGCTTAAGCCCCGCATACATCTATTAAAGGTTTTTTGGCTCTTTGTTACTAAAAGTTTCAAAGATAATTAACGAGATTCTTTGTATAAATCTTTCTTTGTTATTGTTCAATTTTCAAGGATCGACTTGCTACCCTTCCAGAGGGCAGCTTGCTTATGATATCACCCCAAAATATATATGTCAAGCACTTTTTTTCAAAAAAAGCAAAAAAACATAAAAAAGAATCATTTGGACCATTGTTTGTTTAAAAAACTATATATATAAACTCGACTCTTGATTATATCTGTGATAAAATGTATTTGTAAAAATTTGCGCATATTGCAGAATAATCAAAAATAAAGCACATTTCAGGAGAAAAATATGACTAAGAATTCAAGAACATATGCAAACAGCCTTTTGAAATTTATCAATGAGTCACCTACACCTTTTCAGTCGGTTGAAAACCTTGCAGTAATGCTTGATAATGCTGGTGCTGTCAGAATTGAAGAGGGCGACAAATGGACAATTAAACCCGGTGTAATATACTACTTTATCAAATCCGGAACACAAATAGCATCATTCAGACTCGGAAAAGATCCAGCTAAATACGGATTCAGAATAGCTGCTGCTCATCATGACACTCCCGGATTCAGAATAAAGACAATTCCTTCACAGAATAATATGGGATATGAAAGAATATGCCTTGAAGGATATGGCGGACTTATAGTACACGGATGGGTTGACAGACCACTGTCAATTGCAGGAAGAGTCTATTATAAAGATGAAAAAGGAAAAGCAGTTGCAAAAAATATTAATATACACAAACCATTGCTTGTTATTCCTAGTGCAGCTATACATGTTGTAAGAGATGTAAATAATGGTGCAAAATTCAATCTTCAAACAGAAATGCTGCCTTTCTTTGCTCAAAGAGAAGGAAACGAAACAGGATTCCTTGCATATATAGCTAAAGAAATAGGATGCAAAGCAGAAGATATACTCTCATATGAACTTGCTCCATATGAATATGCTCCGGGTTGCTTTGTTGGTGAAAACGAAGAATTCATGTCTGTTCCTAGACTTGATGACGCAGCTATGGCGCATGCCGTTATATCCGGAATGTGCGACAAGGGCGGATACACTGACATAGGTGTTGTCTTTGACCACGAAGAAATCGGTTCTAACTCAGACAGAGGCGCAAAATCCGATACAATTGCAATGATTGTTGACAGAATTTGCGAGTCACTAGGATACACATCTGAAGAAAAATACAGAGCTTTAGCAAAGACAATCGTATTCTCTGCAGACATGGCTCATGCAACACACCCTTCATATGCAGGCCTTTCTGATCCAAACCTTATTGTTAAACTCAATAAAGGTCCGGTTTTGAAACTTGCTTACAGACAGTCATATTCAACATCAGCTGAAGGAACAGCTTTCTTTAAAACTCTGTGCGAAAAAGAAAAGATTCCTTATCAGATATTCAATAATAGATCAGATGCAAACGGCGGAGGCACAATAGGGCCGATTATCTCATCAATGATGGGAGTTGTAACAGTTGACATAGGAAATCCGCAACTTTCAATGCATGCAGTAAGAGAACTTGGCGGAGTTGAAGACGGATACAATATGGTCAGACTGTTCAAGGCGTTTTTCAGAGGTTGATATGAATAATAGCTTTTTTGCCCTTGTTTTCAGGGAAAAATATATGAAAAGATGGGGATTGATGCGAAATGCAAATGATGAAGATTTAGCTTCACATTCAGCTGAAGTAGCTGAACTTGCCCATGCATTAGCAATAATTGGAAATACTTACTTTAATAAGCACTACGATGCAAATAAAGCTGCTTTGGTAGGGCTCTATCACGATGCTCCTGAAGTATATACTGGAGATATGCCTACTCCTGTCAAATATTTCAGCCACGCAATGAGAGAAAATTATCAGATTGTAGAAAACAACGCTATAGAAGAATTGCTCTTGAAATTGCCTGTTGAATTGAGAGACACATACAGAGAAGCTTTAAAAACAGAAGATGAAGAAATTGAAAAGCTTGTCAAGATTGCAGATAAGCTTGCAGCATATATCAAGTGTCTTGAAGAAATTAAATACGGAAATCCGGAATTTTCTTCCGCTGAAAAAACAATTAGAAAATCTTTAGACAATATGGACAGCGAAGAACTAAGATGGTTTGAAAAAAACATTTTACCGTCATTTTTGTTAACGCTTGATGAAATGCAAAACAGTTGAAAGGAAAAGACAATGTACAATTCTAGCAAAATAGTAAAACTATCAGGAAAAAATCTAAATAAAATATATGGTAACAAGTCAGTTGAGGCTTCAAAAAGAATCGCAAAAGCAGTCAATGAGTTTTTGTCTCTGTACGGTGAGGGAGAGTTTTCTGTATTCTCAGTGTCAGGCAGAAGTGAGATTTGCGGCAACCATACAGACCACAACCTCGGAGAAGTTGCAGCAGCTTCAGTCGATCTTGACATAATTGCAGTAGCAAGAGCTGTTAAAGGAAGCGTCATCAGAGTAAAGAGCGAAGGTTTTGATGAGGATGTTGTAGATACAAAGAATCTCAAACCTGTTCCGGAAGAAAGCGGAACTTCTGCTTCTTTAATCAGAGGCGTTATTGATGGTTTGAAGAAAAATAAGAGAAAAACCGGTTCATTTGTTGCATATACGACAAACCAGATCAAAAAAGGTTCAGGTCTTTCATCATCAGCTGCTTTTGAAGATATGATCGGAACAATTGAGAACTATATATATAATGAAGGAAAGATAGGTTTTACTGAAATTGCTCAGCTCGGCCAATATGCAGAAAATAAGTTTTTCGGCAAGCCTTGCGGCTTAATGGATCAGATAGCATGTGCAGCGGGCGGATTTGTACATATAGATTTTAAAGACCCTTCAAATCCAAAAACCGAAAAAGTTAAATTTGATCCGGAACAGCATGGATATGCCCTGTACATTGTTGATACAGGCGGCAGCCATGTAAATTTGACACCGGATTATGCTTCGGTTCCTTCTGAAATGAAGGCTGTTGCTGGTCTTTTCGGACAAAAGACACTCAGAGGAATCACTGAGAAAATGCTTGTTTCTAAAACAAATGAAATAAGAAGTAAACTTGGCGACAGAGCTATGCTCAGAGCAATTCACTTTGTTCGTGAAAACGAAAGAGTCAGAGATTTATTCAAAGCTCTTAGAAAAGACGATATAGAAGGTTTTCTCAGTGTTGTAAGAGAATCAGGCAATTCTTCAGCCACTCTTCTTCAGAACTGTTATTCCGTAACAGACGTCAAAGAACAAGGAATACCTCTTGCCTGTGCTGTAGCAGAATCTGTTGTAGGCGAAAAAGGCGCATTCAGGGTTCACGGAGGCGGTTTTGCAGGAACAATTCAGGCATATGTTCCACTTGAAAAAGAAAAATTGTTTGTCAAAAAGATCAGTGAGTCATTTGGCAAAGAAGCAGTTACAATACTCCGCATACGCCCGTACGGCGCAGTAAAAGTCTTTTAAATTGGAGAATAATATTTGAAAGCATATTCACTTTTTTCAGGATCAAAAGGTAATTGTATATACATAAAAAGCGAGAAAGCTCATATCCTGGTTGATTGCGGTGTTTGTGAAAAAAGAACGAGACAATCAATTGAATCATTGGGAGATAAAATGGATGACTTGGATGCCATTTTTATCACTCATGAGCATTCAGATCACGTAAACGGGCTGAGAGTAATTGAAAAAAGGTACTCAATTCCCGTTCATATAACAGCACTTTCAGCAAAAGAGATAGTAAAAACAAAAGAAGAACTTGAAAACATGTATTTGCATGAAGTTAGATTCGAAGTGCAAATAAACGATTTGGAAATATCTTCTTTTGAATTGTCTCATGACAGCGTTTGTGCTGTGGGCTATGTCGTTAAAGACCTGAACACAATGGAAACTCTCGGTATTGCTACAGATACAGGCGTTGTGACATCTGACATGAAAATGAGTTTAGTTGGGTGCAAAACAGTAATACTTGAATCTAATCACGACAGTGACATGCTCAAGTTTGGTTCTTATCCTGAAGATCTGAAAAGGCGAATCAAAGGAAAACATGGCCATCTGTCAAATGAAAATGCCGCAGAGTTTGCTTGTTATCTTGTAGAAAACGGAACAAAAAGAATAGTGTTATTCCACCTGTCAGATGAAAACAACAAGCCGGAATTGGCGATTGAAACCGTTAAAAAAGCTGTAAATAACGATAAAATTCAAATCATGGTTGCTGAAAAAAACAATATTGTGGAGATTATATAAATTGAATATAGATATCTTATATGTCGGAAACACCAAAGAGAACTATTTTCTTGAAGCTCAGCAAGAGTATTTAAAACGATTGAAAGCATACTATAAAGTCAATTTGATAGAAATAAAGGAATCAAAAGTTCCTGAAAATGCTTCTCAATCAGAAATTAATAAGGCAATGAATGAAGAGAGCGAAAAAATAATAGCTTCTCTCCCTAAAAAATCATATAAAATAGCTCTTTGTGTAGAAGGAAAACAATATTCTTCAGTAGAGTTTTCAGATTTATTTGAAAAAGCAGCCAGTCTTGGCCACTCAAGAATTTGTTTCATCATAGGCGGACCATTCGGGATGGATGAAAATCTGAAACAAATGTGTGATGTTAGATTATCTTTGTCAAAGATGACATTTACTCATCGTATGGCAAAATTATTATTGCTAGAACAAATATACAGAGCCGGAAACATTCTATCCGGCGGTAATTATCATAAGTAAGAAAGGAACGGCACTTTGTGCCTATATATATTATGGAATATAGAGCTGGTCAGGCTGATGTTGCCGTTATAGGCGCAGGTCACGCAGGGGTTGAAGCTGCTTTAGCTTCTGCTAGATTGGGTTGTTCTACTGTTTTGTTTACAATTTCAAACGATGCAGTAGCAAATATGCCATGTAATCCTTCAATTGGAGGAACGGGAAAAGGACAACTTGTTTTTGAAATTGATGCTCTTGGCGGAGAAATGGGACGTGCTGCAGATAAAGTTATGCTGCAGGACAGAACATTGAATTCCAGCAAAGGCCCTGCTGTTCAGTCTAAAAGAATACAGGCAGACAGAAGAAGATACCAGGAAATAATGAAGAAAACTTGTGAGCACACAGACAATTTAAAGCTGATACAAGCTGAAATTGTAGAAATACGCACAAGTGAAATAGATGGAAAACAAACTGTCAACAGTGTTGTCACGCGACTTGGTGGGGTTTGGGATGTTAAAGCCATAGTTGTTTGCACAGGAACATACCTTGATTCAAGGGTAATTATAGGCGAAGTAAGATATTCTTCAGGTCCTGATGGACTTCATGCTGCAGTTGGACTTACTGAATCTCTTAAAAAATTGGGAATTCAGTTCTACAGATTCAAAACAGGAACACCGCCGAGAATAGATGCAAGAAGTATAGACTATTCTAAACTTGAAATTCAGCTCGGAAATGAAAAAATGGAGCCTTATAGCAAGGATACGGATGAAAACGAACTTCAAAAACGTCCGAATCTTCCCTGCTATATTGCTTATACAAATGAGAAAACTCATCAAATAATAAGGGACAATTTGAGCAGATCTCCACTTTATTCAGGAGATATAAAAGGAATTGGTCCTAGATATTGTCCGAGCATTGAAGATAAAGTAGTTAGATTCAGTGATAAAACAAGACATCAATTGTTTTTGGAGCCTACAGGAGAAGGTACAAACGAAATGTATCTTCAGGGATTCTCTTCTTCCATGCCAGCAGACGTACAATTGCAAATGTTAAGATCAATGGTCGGCTTTGAACATGCTGAAACTATGAGAAGTGCCTATGCTATTGAATACGATTGCATAGACTCAAGACAATTGTTTTTAACTCTTGAATTTAAGAACATATCCGGTTTATACGGAGCAGGACAATTCAACGGAACATCAGGATATGAAGAAGCTGCAGCTCAGGGATTGATTGCAGGAATTAATGCTGCGCTTAAAGTTTCGGGCAAAGAACAAATAACTTTGACTAGAAACAGTTCTTATATAGGCACTTTGATAGACGATCTTGTCACCAAAGGTACAGGTGAGCCTTACAGAATGATGACATCAAGAACCGAATTTAGATTGTTGCTCAGACAGGACAATGCAGACGAGAGACTAAGTGAAATCGGATATAAAATAGGACTTCTCCCTGAAAAAAGATACAAAATGTATCAAAACAAGAAAAAACAGATAGATGAAGAAATAGAAAGATGCAATTCTACTGTTATTTCACCTAACAGCGAATTGAATTCTATTTTGGAAACAATAGGAGAAACTCCAATATCAACCGGAATTAGATTAGCTGATGTTTTGAGAAGACCTGAAGTAACATACGAAATGCTTGCTCCTGTTGATCCAAATAGACCTGTGTTATCTGATGATGTCATTTTTGGTGTTGTGACGAGAATAAAATATGAAGGATACATAAAAAAACAATTTGCAGAAGCAGCCAGATTTGAAAAACTCGAAAAGAAAAAGCTTCCCGGCGATATAGATTACATGAAAATCAGAGGGTTGAGCACAGAGGCGGCTCAGAAATTGACAAAGCAAAAACCATTTACAATTGGTGAAGCATCCAGAATTTCCGGAGTAAGCCCGGCAGATATCGAAGTATTGCTTATATATCTCGATGCATCTAAAGGTAACTGATTATGCGGGAATATTTTGAATTATATAAAGATATTCTCTGTTCAAATAATCTTTCGGATTATTGTACGGATGTAATTATAGATAATCTGTATCGTGCTCAAGTTGAAATAATTGAAAAAAATGAGCATCTCAATTTAACAGCAATAAAAGACAACGAAGATTTTATTGCTAAGCATTGGGCAGATTCTCTTAAGATAGTAAAATATGTGCCACAAAACGCAAAAGTACTTGACGTAGGCACAGGCGGTGGAATTCTTGCTCTGGCAATTGCAATATCAAGAAAAGATGTAACAGTTACAGCGCTGGATTCTACCGAAAAAAAGATTGCTTTTGTGAATGAATTATCTGAAAAACTCCAAATAAAGAATCTAATGGCAATCAGTTGCCGCGCTGAAGAATACGGACACAGCGAATCCAGAGAATCATATGACTTTGTATGCGCTAGAGCTGTAGCAGACTTACCGGTACTATGTGAGCTTTGCATCCCGCTAGTAAAAAAGAATGGATTGTTTGTCTCATTAAAAGGAAAAAGCGGATCTGAAGAACTGGAAAGAGCTAAAAAAGCATATGAAACACTTGGATGTAAATTAATCGCTACAGATAACTCGCCTCTAATAGGAAAATCGAATGGTGAATGTACAAATAGCGAAAGATTCGTTTTCGTGTTTAAAAAAGAAAAAATGACTCCTAAAGAATATCCCAGACATTACTCTAAAATTTCAAAGAGTCCAATTAATTAAAGCAGACTGAAAAGTTTGCTTTTTTTGTTTTTGTGCAACAAAAAAAGTGCCAGAAAATCCAGCAATAATCAGCAAAAACAGAAATTGTTCCACGTGGAACAATTCTGAAATCAAACTCTAACAACAAGGCAAGGATGTATCAATGGGTTAAATTGTTTTTGTGCCAGAAACTAAAATGTTCCACGTGGAACATTTTAGTAAATGTAACAATATTTGCATTGAAAAAAACATTGAATTGTGTAGCAATAATCGGAAAAAACGCAAATTGTTCCACGTGGAACATTTTGTGTTTTATTGACATATATGCGTAGCCGGTGATATAATTTCGGTATCATTTAACGAGGTATATTTATGGCAAAAATAATATCATTTGCAAACCAAAAAGGCGGAGTTGGCAAGACAACTTCAGCCGTAAATATAGCTTCTGCCATGGGAATAAGCGGCAAAAAGACACTTTTGCTTGATTTTGACCCCCAAGGCAATGCAACCAGTGCTGTTGGTGTTAAAAAATCCAAGGTCAGATACACAACATACGATGTTGTTATCGGAAAAGCTACTGCAGACCAGGCAATAATTCAAACTGAATATAAGAATTTGTGGGTTTTGCCGGCAAATATGCCGCTCGCAGCTGCTGAAATTGAGATTGTTGACTTTGAAAATCGTGAATTTACTCTTAAAAACGCAATTAAATGTGTTGAGGATAAATTTGATTATATAGTAATTGACTGTCCTCCTTCACTTGGAATGCTCACAGTTAATGCATTGACAGCAAGCGATGGCGTAGTTATTCCGATGCAATGCGAATATTTTGCGCTTGAGGGCTTGTCACAGATATTAATGACAACAAAGAGAGTTAAGGAATTATATAACAGTTCCCTTTCTTTTTCAGGAATTATAATAACAATGTTTAATGGCCGACTTAACTTGTCATCACAAGTATTGGATGAACTGAAAAAACATTATGCAGACAAGCTATTTTCAACATCTGTAACGAGAAATGTCAGACTTGGAGAAGCTCCGAGTTACGGAATGCCTATTCAATACTTTGATAAGTATGCTAAGGGTGCTGAAGACTACAATACAATAGCAAAAGAACTTATGACGAGAATATAGAAGGAGCGGATCATGGCAATAGATAGAAAAAAGGGTCTCGGTCGCGGATTAGATGCAATTTTAGCTGATTCAGGGTACCAAGATGATGAGAATGGACTAAAAACTCTAAAAATTGGCGATCTTGAACCAAATAGAAGCCAGCCAAGAAAAGATTTTTCACAAGAAGAACTTGAAACACTTGCTGAATCTATAAAGCAATATGGAGTAATGTCTCCGATAATTGTCAAGAAAACAGTAGATGGTTACAGGATAATCGCAGGAGAAAGGCGTTGGAGAGCTGCTAGACTGGCTGGACTTGAAGAAGTGCCTGTAATTGTTAAGGAAGTTGATGATATAACAGCTTCTGAGATGGCTATAGTTGAAAATGTTCAAAGAACTGATTTGAATCCTGTTGAAGAAGCGTCTGCATATAAGACTTTAATTGAAGAATATGACCTTACACAGGAAGAAATTGCTGAAAAAATAGGAAAAAGCAGGAGTTACGTTGCAAATTCAATAAGACTTTTGGATTTGCCTGAAGTCGCTCTAGACTTGTTGGCTCAAGGAAAAATCAGTACTGGCCACGCAAAAGTCCTATTAGGCATTAAAAATACTGAAAAAATCTACGAAGTTGCAAAAGAAGTAGCTGAGAAAGAATTATCTGTAAAAGAGACTGAAGTTTTAGTCAAGAGAGCCAATAATCCAAAGAAAGAAAAGAAAGTTGTAAAGGATTTTGATTATACAAAGGCTCTTGAAGACTCAATACAGAGAAAATTGGGCAGAAAAGTTAAAATTAATAATGCCGGAAGAAATAAAACAATAAGTATAGGCTATTCTGACAACGAAGATTTGGAAAAATTGTTAAAACAGCTTTGCGGCGAAGATTTTATAGAGAAAATTTAAGGTTCCAGGGGGAATAAACATATGATTGATATTAAAATAATTAAGGAAACACCTGAAAAAGTCATTGAAGGACTTGCTAAAAAAGGAAAAGACGCTGAAAAAGACGTATACAGAGTAATTGAACTTGATACAAAAAGAAGAGAGATAATAGCTAAAAGCGAAGCAATGAAAGCTGAACAGAATAAGGCTAGCAAACTTGTACCTCAATACAAAAAAGAAGGTAAAGATGTTCAGCAGCTATTCGCAGAAATGAAGGAATTATCAGCAAAAACAAAGGAACTCGACGATGAATTGAAACTTGTTGAAGCTGAATACACTTCAATTATGCTTTCTTTCCCGAATCTCCCGGATCCTGATCTTGTTGGAGGCGGCAAGGAAAACAATCAACCACTATATTACGTAGGCGAACACAGAAAATTCGATTTCGAACCGAAAAATCATGTAGATTTGTGTACAAATCTCGGAATGATTGACTATAAACGCGGGGTTAAACTCTCCGGAAACGGATTCTGGATTTATAAAGGTATGGGTGCAAGACTTGAATGGGCTTTGCTTAACTATTTTATTGATACTCATACTAAGAATGGCTTTGAATTGGTACTTGTCCCACATATGCTGGGCTATGAATGTGGCTTAACAGCTGGACAATTCCCGAAATTTAAAGATGAAGTATATTGGCTGCAAACTGCAGAAGATGAAAGAGAAAGATTTATGCTTCCAACTGCAGAAACCGCCCTTGTTTCACTTCATAGAGATGAAATCTTAAAAGAATCCGAATTACCTAAGAAATATATAAGCTATACACCATGTTTCAGACGTGAAGCAGGTAGCTATAGAGCAGATGAAAGAGGAATGGTAAGAGGACACCAGTTCAATAAAGTTGAAATGGTTCAGTATACAACACCAGAGGGCAGCGACGCGGCTTTTGAAGAGCTTGTTGGAGAAGCAGAATTGTTAGTTAAAGGCTTAGGATTACATTTCCGCACAGTTAAGTTGGCAGCTGCAGATTGTTCAGCTTCAATGGCAAGAACATATGACATTGAAATTAATATTCCTTCAATGGACGGATATAAAGAAGTCAGCTCAGTTTCAAACGCAAGAGATTACCAGGCAAGACGTGGCCAGATCAGATTTAAACGTGAAGATGGCAAGATTGAGTATTGCCATACATTAAACGGAAGCGGACTTGCAACAAGTAGAATTTTGCCAGCAATAGTCGAGCAAAATCAGAACGCAGATGGTTCAGTAAACGTACCTGATGTTCTCGTAAAATACGTTGGCACAAACATCATTAAATAATTATGCTATACGGTTTATTTGAAGATCTAGAAATAAGTAAAGGCCTTAATGGGTCCGGAACTTTAACATCTGTAACGTGGATGCTTGCGTTTGGTGTGATAATTTCTTGGTTTTTTATCTTCTATCACAAAAAAGTCATCGGTGATTTTGTAAATGCTTTATTTGAAGCAGGTGCAGAGTCTGAAGAAACAGCAAAAACTGTTGTTGAAATAGGACAGGAGAGAAATGTCAGCGCACTAAACAGGTATTCTAAGTCTGTAACATTGCAAAAACTAATCATTTGTGATGCAACGGAAGCTGATCCAAAGAGTGGAAAGCTGAAAATTGATGAAAACACAAAGTTTTATGTAGAAGAACTACACAGAGACAGATTAAAATCAATGTACAATCCGAAAGGCAATAGCATGATATTCATGTTGATTGGTGCAATTGCTCTTGTAGTTTTTGCGATAGTTATAGGAATTGCAGCATAATTTAATCGGCAGCCAAAAACTGCCGATTTTCATTTTACAGCACACTTTTTACAAGAGATACAAAATGTATCATTTTTGTTTTGTTTGGTTATATCAATATAATTGACTATATATGTTTTTATTGACTCTTTAAAAATGAGGTTGTATAATCTACACTAGCGTATTATGGGGTATTGTTTACAACATAGTACTTAATATATATTGAGGAGGTAGACGAGTGGATACCGTTTACGTAATACTAATCGGCGTTGCTGCTATAGTGATAGGTTTAGTTGCCGGAATCGCTATTGGCATTCAGATAAGAAAAGCAAAAGCTGAAAAAGCTATCGGATCAGCTGAAGAAGAAGCTAAACGAATCGTCGCCAATGCTAAAGCAGAGGGCGAATCACAGAAAAAGGCAATCATTGTTGAAGGCCGAGAAGAAATTTTAAAAGCAAAACAAGAATCAGAACGTGAAAACAAGGAACGTAGAGCTGAAGTAATTAAACTGGAAAACAGAACAATTGCTAAAGAGGAAGCATTAGAAAAGAAAGCTGAAAACTACGAAAGAAAAGAAGAAGCATTAGCTAAGAAGGTTAAAGAAACCGAGCAAATTGCTGAAGAAATCCAGAAAATCAAAGAAGAGCAGGAGAAGAAACTCGAAACAATTTCAGGCTATACAGCAGAACAGGCAAAGGCTGAGATCGTAGCTAAAATTGAAGAAGATGCTAAGAGAGAAGCCGCTGTTAAACTTAAACAAATAGAGGAAGAACTCAAAGATACATCAGAAGAAAAAGCCAGAGATATTATTACTACTGCCATTCAAAGACTCGCTTCAGATCAAGTATCTGAAACAACAATTTCAGTTGTCGCAATACCTAGCGATGAGATGAAAGGAAGAATTATAGGCCGCGAAGGACGTAACATTCATAAAATTGAGACCCTTACGGGATGTGATTTGATTATTGATGATACTCCTGAAGCAATTACTCTCTCATGTTTTGATCCAATCAGACGTGAAATTGCAAGAAAATCACTTGAAAAACTGATTTCAGACGGAAGAATTCACCCATCACGTATCGAAGAAACAGTAGATAAGGCAAGAAAAGAAGTTGAAACAGAACTCAAGGCTGCAGGAGAACAGGCAGCTCTTGATGCTAAAGTAAACGGATTGAATCCTGAAATAGTTAAACTTTTGGGTAGACTGAAATATAGAACAAGTTACGGACAAAATGTCCTGGTACATTCAATTGAAGTTGCACATCTTGCCGGAATGATGGCAAGCGAACTCGGTTTGAACCCGACTTTGGCAAGAAGAGCCGGATTGTTGCACGATATAGGTAAAGCCCTGACACAAGAAGTTGAAGGCTCACACGTACAGCTCGGTGTTGAAATTGCTAAAAAATTTAAAGAGAATAAGGATGTTATTCATGCAATTGAAGCGCATCACGGTGATGTAGAGCCAAAAACAATTGTTGCTGTTTTGGTTGCAGCCGCTGACGCTATTTCAGCAGCAAGACCTGGTGCAAGACGTGAAGATCTTGACAGTTACATTAAGAGACTTGAAAAACTTGAAGAAATTTCATCAAGTTTTGCCGGAGTTGAGAAGTCATATGCTATTCAGGCAGGCCGTGAAGTAAGAATTATGGTAAAACCTGAAGATGTAAATGATCAGCAAATGGTAGTAATTGCAAGGGATATTGCCAAAAAGATCGAAGAAGAACTCGAATATCCTGGACAAATTAAAGTCAATGTAATTCGCGAAAGCAGATCGGTTGAATACGCAAAATAATCCATATATATAATTAAGGAAGAAGCCTCGGATCGCAAAAATCCGAGGTTTTGCTTTTTTATTAGAAAAATGAAATGTAACAGTTATGTTACAAACTCGATGGTTGCTTGAAACATTGACATTTTTGATTTATTATTTACACGCTAGGAAAATCTCAGGGATAACTATCCCTATGGGTATTATCCCTAACGAAACCTAAATTTTTCAGGAGGAAACCATGAAGAACACAAAAAGAATTCTTGCTATCGTACTTTCACTCGCAATGATGGTTGGTATGATCGCAACAGTTGGTGCTGCTTCTACTAACGCTTGGTATATGCCAGCAGTTACTTATATTGAGAACTGTGGTATAGACACAATCGGTACAAAGGATGCTACACCAATTACAAGAAATGACTTTGTCTACTGGGTAGCAAAGATCATGACTTATCAGCTTGATGATCAGGCATGGGACGAACACGTTCTTGCTGATTTGATCGTTTTCAACGATGTAACAGAAGATCATCACAAAGCAGCTATCGCTTATTCTTATCAGAGACATTACATTCGTGGCGATGGCAACGGAAACTTCTATCCTGATGCAACAATAACACTTGCAGAAGCTGCAACTGTTATCGTTCGTATGCTCGGATACGAAGCATTCGTAACTTATGATGCAAATAACTGGGAATATTCATACATTGAATATGCTGCTCAGAAAGGCATCATCACATCAACATTCTGGTCAAACACAAAGACAGCTGACCCAGATTATGAACTCAGCTACGGCGAAGCTGCATACCTGCTTGCTACAGTTATGAACTACACAGCAACAGATGCAACTCCAAGAAGCGAACTCATCCTTACATGGGATGGCGTAAACCTTGGCGATCGTTTTGCTAATAATCCGGAAGGCAAATTCAAAGCAACAGCTATCGTAACCGGTTTGGATTATGAATGGGATGACCAAGACGCAGACGTAAGTAACTACGTTGTTGGTTTCGGCGTTAACTACACAACACGTATTGTTGACCTCGATGGTTACAACAGTGTTGGTACAAACACAAGCACAGCTGCTGGCGCCAGATCAAAAGATAAAAATGGTACAGTAGACGCTACAGACGTTATTTCTGACGCTGCTACAGATCTCGTTTGCTTCTTCACAGACGGCACATCAGAGGTATACACAGTAGCTACAGAAGAACTCCAGGGCTTCGTACGTGTTTCTCTCGGACTCGACGCACAAGTTGGCGAAGATGAAGAATGGGAACTCGGTGACGTAATCTACAATGGTACAGCTATGACAGTTACATTCGACAAAGCTACACAGGGCATCTACTCAGTAGAAATCTGTGATCAGCTCTATGTTGATACATACATCGTAGCTACAGCTCTCAACAACAAATATGTAATCGGTTGGACTGCAAATGAACGTGGTGCTGCTGACTACACAATGGTACTTCCATCATCTTACACAGCTGACAAGGCTGTAGAAGTTGAACCAACAGCAATCTCTGCTAACGGCACAGTTACTGAGGCTACACTCACAGTTGGTGGCAAGACATACACAGTTGCTCAGAGCTCACTCCTCGAATCAACAATGGATGATTCAACAATCGTTGTTGTTTACGAATATGACGTAACAACACCTCTTACAGCTGAAGAAGCTGTACTCGCAATCCCGAACACAGCTGAAGGTGAAGTATCACTCGTTCTCAGCGATATCAACGGCGATGGCGCATATGATGTAGCAGTAGTTCAAGAAAACTTCTGGTTCTCATATAGAAACATAGTAAACGCAATTCCTGCAAGCGATGGATTTGCTAAATCTATCCCAATGGGCGGCGTTGTAATTGACGTTCTCGCTCAGCCTTCAGTAAGCATCTCAACAGACCCATACACAGTAAACACATCAAAGAAGACAAATAAGGTTCAACTCATCGTTGTTCCTACAAACGATAGATATGTATACCAGTATGGTAGTTACGGTGCTGGCACAAACGCATATGATGGCTTATTCTGTTTGCCAGCATACAAGATCATCGACTTGATGAAACTTACAACAGGTTACATCCAGAGTGCTACAGCTCTTGCAACAGATGGCTTCTATGAAGTTGTATTTGTAAACACAGATGGCACTACAACAACAGCTTACGTTCCAATGCCGGGCGGCGCTGAAGTAACATGTGTTGACGCTAACGATGTTGAGCACACTGTTTACAAGACAGTAAGAGGCGAACTCGTTTACAACTCAGCTGCTGATGAAGACATAGTTCTCAGCGGAGACGACGTAACAGTTGACAACTGGTATTTAGTTGCTGACTACAGAAACGGCTCATTCGTTGGTGAAGCTGGCGATCCAGTAGTTCTTGCTACAAGCGAAGTTGAAGTACTTGTTCCTTACACTGTAAGCGCATATGTTCCTACAGAAAAGACATTTGAAATCGAAATCGCTGGCGCAAAGACAACAGTAGTTCTCGACACAAGTGATTGGAATTCATTTGTAACAGAATACATGTACAATGAAGACACAGGTATCAACTCAGTTGCTACAAGAGATGACACAGCAGCTTGGATGGTTGGTCACTATGTAAAATATGCTGTAGATGAAAACAGCCACACAGTTGTTCTTATTCCTACAGAAGTTAAACAGGAATCAGGTCTTATCGTATCTGTAAATAAGACAAATACAGGCAGCAACACATTCGACGTAACAATGGGCGTTTCAGGCGCAATCAATGCCGGCAACATCGTATCAATCCTTGATACACGTTGGTCAGGTATCAGAAACCTCGGTTGGGGCGGCTTGTTCGAACTTTCTCAAACTCTCGGCGGCGCTTTCTATGATGATGTTTACAGAAACGCACTCAAACCGGAAGCAGTTGCTAAGATGACTCTCCGTGAGAGATTCGCAATCCTCGGTATCTATGATGCTGAAACATTCTTCACATCTCCAGTACTTGTACAAGCAGCTGGTAGAGCTAAGAACATTCTTAACCAGGGTCTTAACATAGTTTACTATGCAGCTCAGGCAGGCGTTACAATCACAGGTGATGAAACACTTGCATACTTGGAAGGCTTACACGCTTCAGCTAAGACAAACGTTGACAACATGATCACACAGTTTGCTAACTCAGGCGTAACAATCACAAAAGATCGTACACTTAACGAAGTAGTTAACAGCCTCGGCGGTATCGACTTCTCAGTTGGTATCCACAACTATGAAAACGATGTTGAAAATGCTAAGAAGTGGTACACACACTACCTCGCATGCGTATATCTTGTTAACACAACAAACATCACAGGCAAAGCTGTTCAGGGCTTTGACAAACCAGCAGGCGCACTCCCAAGTGGCGGCGGCGATTACTGGATGACATCAACAGTAACAAAACAGGGACCAACATCTGTAGTTACACATGAAGTAAGAGCTTCTGCTTCTACAGTACTTTGGGACTATGCAAACTATGCAACATACAATGCTGTATTCTCACAGGGCAGACTTGTAAGAGAAACAGCTAACAGCACATCTCATCTCAGCGGATATGATCTCGTTTACGGAACATTCTACTCAGATGCAGGTAAACTCTATTCACTCGTAGTAGCTCCTACAACAGCAGCTTACTATGATTCAACAATCCTCAACGAAGGTTGGGTTGGTTTGTACATTTCTAACCAGAACCTCGTTGGTTGTAACTGGGATAGCAAGGGTACATATCAGTACGCTAAAGTTAGCCAGCACGAAGCTGTATCATTTGTTGACTACACAAGCTTGATCGTTCTCTCAACAACATACGATCAGACATCAAAGGTAGAAAACGCTGATGGTTCATACACAATGAACGTTAACATCAAGTATGCATATCTCCCATACTACCTCAAGATTTACGCTGGCAATAACATTGCAAGCTATGAAAGACGCTGGACAGCTGTAGTTGATGCAGTTGCAGTAGCAACCTTCACTCCAGTTCCGGGCAAGATCTACAGAACATACATCCCAGTAGTTGATGAAAACGGCGTTCAGATCGCAGTTACATCTGCTAACGAGAAGACATGGTGGGAATCACAGACAGTTGACTCACAGGGCGTTCCAGTAGAATACAAAGTAATCAACAACCTCGTTTACAAAGTAAACACAGTTGGTCAGGATTACGAACATGATGAAAACGGCAACATCGTTTATGATGTAGCATACAACACAAACCTTGCAACTGTTAAGGCTGCAGTAGCTGAAGCTCAGGTAGAAGCTGCTGAAAACGCTGCAGATTACAAAGTTAATGTTGCAGTAGTAACAGGCGCTGAAGTAGATGCAAGCGTAGTTACAGCTAATAAGGGCGACACAGTTACAGTAACTGTTAAACCTGACGGCACAAATACAGTTGAATCTGTAAAGGTTGAATACACAGAGAACGGCCAGACATGGTCAGTATTGGCTGCAGCAGGTGCAAAAGCTGGCGAATACACATTCGTAATGCCTGCATCTGACGTAGTAGTAACAGCTACAGTAGCTACCGGCGCCGGCGCTGGAACAGTATATACATATGCTGCAACAGTTGCTGATACAAAGGGCACAGCTAAAGTAGAAATTGCTGGAACAGCAACAGCTCTCGAAGTTGGTTCTACAGTATCCTTCTCAGTAACACCTAAGACAGGTTATGCAGTTACAGCAGTAGCAGTAACTGACGCTAACAATGTAAGAGTTCCTGCAACAAGCAGCAATGGTATTTACACATTCGTAATGCCTGCAAGCGCAGTAACAATTACAGTAACAACAGAAGCTCAGACATTCTACATTACAAATGTAGCAGTAGACGTACTCATCCCAGATGAGGATGTTATAAGCCTCATTTCCTTCAGAAAGATGGAATCTGGTGAACCAGGTTGGATCCCGAACGCTTACGAAGTAAAAGTTGACGGCAAGACATTCGTTGCAGCTGGAAACAGAAACGTAATCGTAATGACACCTGACTTCACAACAGGTAATGTAGCAGGAACAGTCACAACAATTGCCGGCCTCGCTGACAATGGCAAGGGACTCTTCTATACAAAATATGTTGTAACTGAAAGTGGTACATCAATGAACCTCTTCACAGTAATAGGTGAAATCTGC